>Ga0116231_10000110_pt1 | contig 100970 bp, 61 predicted proteins | sample S1TSphgellanicum_2_FD_89695 | JGI IMG/M metagenome (GOLD analysis project Ga0116231, IMG submission 89695) | Host-associated microbial communities from peat moss isolated from Minnesota, USA - S1T2_Fd - Sphagnum magellanicum MG | ecosystem: Host-associated > Plants > Peat moss > Unclassified...
AAGTTTTTAAAGTTGGGGTGTGGGGGGTCCCTTTTTTTTTTTGGCGGGGCTTGCAGGAGAAAGAGGAAGGGGCCCTCCCGTGTTTTTTTTTGGGGGGATTTGCTGAAGTAGGGGGAAGGGGGGGGGGGGGGGGCGCTATGTCCCTGAAACGCCAAATTCCCCCCATCGAACTCTGTCCAGTGCCCTTTCTGGGCCTGACAGAGCAGCCCTGTGGAGAACCGTGTGGTTCTATCATAGGGTTTGACTTTTTTACTGTCGGAGTTATTTGAATAGAAAAGAAATCATATCTCTTTCAATACTTGAATTATGTGCCAGTCGATGGTATCATGTTCTAAACGTGGAGATTCAGATTTCGAACCTGCTGGACCCAGCAGAGCAAAAATAATTCAAGTGGAGTAAAGAAAAATTCGTCACTTTCTTTTGCTGAACTGAAGAACATGTAGAATATGAATCTGCTGGGCGGCGGCAGAACAAAAAAATTCATGCAGAGTAAAGAAAAATCATCAGGTTCTTTTGTTGAACAGAAGAACATATAGAGCATGTTTCTATGGGAACCAGGCGAGGCCAAAAAACATGTACAAGAAGACGAGAAACAGATGGAAGAAGATGGGGGCCGCGATGTTCTACATGTTCTTTTTATTCTGCAAAAGAACCTAATAATGTTCTTGTAATTTATTAATTAATTCACGTTTTGCAACACAGCTCACCGCATACGAATCCAGAACCTTCTAGGTGTAGAGCATGGTACCAACCGCTGGCACAGATTCCCGCACTAAAACTAAGTTTTAAAAAAATAATAATAACCTTCATAGTTAATAAGTCAAACCTTGCAACAGAACCACACAGTTCTCCGCAAGGTTACACTGTCAGGCCCCAAAAGGGCGTTGGACAGTGCTCAATGGGGGTAGTTTGGGTCTCGCAAGAAATAGGGGAGGAAAGACTTCCAAAAGTAAAGGGAGATAAGGGCCCACATTTCCCTACTTTGAATTGATGGACTCACACATCACTACTTTAAAACAATGGGGCCAGACTGAAAACTTTCTTCATCCATTAGTTTTCGTCATAATAATTGGTACCATTGTGGGTGTGGTTTTGCCCTGGTCAACAGTACTGGGGATGTTCTGTCAATGGTGAAAGGAGGGCCCAACTATGGTGGTGGGTCAGGGGGCTCGATACTATGCTGAACAGAGCTGGTTAGGGGTATTTAGTGTCTCACAAATTCAAGTGAACGCGTTGCATCCCCAGGAATTTGGGCATGTAGCCTTGTATGTAAGCCCATGCCTAGAGAGAGAGAGAGAGAGAGAGAGAAGTTGCCCTGCATTAAGCCTGCTGAGTTACCTGCTGAGAAAGAGGGCTCAATTCAGATGAAGACAACAAATGGTTCTTAATCATTATTGAACTGCAAGTACCATGCTTCCACTTTTTCCTCTAAAGAAGGAATGGATTTCACGCTGACCTCATTGTTGCTTGTAGAATTGGTATCTTGCAAACAGCCTTGAAAATTTGTGGCTAAATTGGTCGGTTGTCACTTTGTTTCTGAAACGAGGCTTTGAAAGTTGAGATTTTTTTTAAGTTACCTAACTCTTGAACCCTAATAGGAAATCCCAACATCTTCGTTGCAGATTCTTCTGACTCTATCTTCTAAGCTGAATTTTGCTTGCTTGGAATTTTTTTTGCCAAGCTTGAAATTTTTGATTTTCTATGAATTTATTACTCTTGAACCATGTGAGGAAATGGAATAATCTTCTTCTTGAACCATGTGAGGAAATGGAATAATCTTCTTCGCAGATCTCTCTTAATAACTCGGTATATTTATTCTCTTAAATTCCATTTGTTATTGTGCAAGTAGGGTGAAACCATAAAATTTCTTTTTGCTTCTGTAGAGGAGCTCCACCCATACTTCTTATTTGGACCTCCAACAATATTTCTTGCATCCAAGTTGGCTTGCTACTTCTTTCCCAAGCCCCAACTCCAATTGTGAAAAACTAGGACAATCAAAGGTAGGAGACTATAGACAATTCAAATGAACCGCATGGAACACTCATTTTAGATCTGCCAATCAAGAGTAAATCTTGTACTATGCAATGCCTTTTGCAAGCAAAGCAAAGCATCTTGTGCACATCCCAAAGTCAATTTATTACTCCAAACCAACATAAACTTGATTGTTTTTCATGAAAAAATATTGTGCAAGGTGCTCATGGAGATGCTCTAAAAACACAAAATGGTGTGTTCTAGCCATCATCACATATCAATTTAAACTACTATCAAAATACTTGTCAATACACATTCCAAATTATTAGGCTGTTCACAACCTTTGTGGTCCTGTCTCCATTTATCAGGTTTGATTATTCATATTGTGGTGGGCTTGGACTCCATACAAAGGAAGGAGTCTCTATCACTCTAAAATAAAATATATTCTAGCAAAGGCTGCCACATACATTTGGAAAGACGACAAGCTGGATAATGGAAGTCCCACAAAAGTGAAAACAATGAACTTGCAATTTGCAGACCCCAGAGATCCACATAGTAGACTGTTTTTTGGGGTCAAGTGGTATTGAAGGGAGGAGTCAAAATGGACCATTAAACAAATGAAGAATCAACTTATATAAGTTCGTTTTTAATACCTCTTTAAAGTCCGCCAGGCTATGCGGAAGCAATTACTTCAATCTAGGCATTTGAACCTTTCTCTTTAGCTTTCCACACAGGGAATTCTAGTGCATTTCAGTTGACTACAAGTAGGGTAATGCCCAAGGTCTGACCTATTAACCGACATAAGCACCTTGTGTTTTTTAACCTTTTTCCCCATTATACCTGGAGGACATCCTCTTGGTACCAGGAGAAAAAAAGGAAAAATAAATAAATTCCCATCAAAGTGGGCATTCGGTTTTTCAAAATGCCTGCCCTGGGCAGAGGAAAAGTTCCACTTGGAACATGCCCTCCAGTTACACAAGAAAATTTCTGCTGGCGCTCTATGCATTTCTCAAAGAAAATGAAATGTTGTTGCTGTACATTTGTCCTCCACGATGTCAAGATTTGTTGCATTTTACAGTTGTCTTCTTTCCAAGTGAAAATGTTCTTTTGGCTTATTTCTCTTGATCTATGGATGCTAAAGCAAGGCAAACATACCCAGACACAGGACTACAGAATATGGTTTTGCCAGAACACATGCCTAAACCATGTGGTTTCACCCATACCTATGTAATATATATATGCCATCAATGCCATAGTTTGACATCAAGGTAATAATATGTGTCACACTGTAAGGAGAGTTGTTATCCACTTCTTTGTTCTCAGGGATGATCCACTGTGCTAAATAGGCAAACAAAAGACAGAATATGAGTGACACATGAGGTATATAAAAAGGAACTTAGTAGGCCCCTTTCACACATGACCCTTAAGGACTCTTCTCCCTCCCCAAAGGATTTAAGATTATGTCATTTTTCCTAAGTGATGTGAGAATCAAAGTTGACTTCACAGAATGCAGCAAAATATGTAATATAAGTGGGAAGGTCTTGTCCAGTGTGCTGCCATGCTAGGGTCTCTTTGGTTATGATGAAATATTCACATCCTACTTTTACTGGTCACACTTTAGGCCTACCATGTGGGCTTGATGGAAAAAAGGAACAACTTCAAATTTATTGTCAGCCACCATTTTTTTGACAACTGACCAACGAGAATCACACAGTTTAAATTACACTAATGTGTATTTTTTTTAGAAAATGTTTGAAGCACAAGTTGGACATGGAGTAGGGTTTTGAGGAGGTCTCCAATTTTGTTGGCTCTGCCTGTAAGGGAGAGACTGATCTAGTTTTAATTTGGTCCTATATTTTGAGGAATGGTCACAAGGTCTCACAAGATCTTACTGCCAACTATGAGTTCATTTATGGGGAAATTTATGTAACATTTCCCATTTTAAGTGTTGAACTTGCCATAATTGGCAGAGCCATGAGTGGATGAGCTGCTTGTTCCAATTTGGGTTGGGCCCAAGTTCAAGACTCTTTTGCCTGGGGTGAACCAGTACCCACATTGAAGTTAGTTTTACTTCTATTAAGTTACTTTCAACCATGCTGCTAGACTTTTTTAAAAAATTCCAATCTCATTTGGTATTTGGTCGGTTGCAATTGGTCCATTCAGTGGCCAAACAAGTAGTGGCACAACTGCTGCTACTGGCAGCTGCACAAGTCTTCACAACCCATGTGCTTCATGCTCAATCACTTTTCTTAATTGCAGCTTGCCGCATTCAATTCCATCAAATAAGTCACCCATGATCCACAAAAAGGACTTCTAAAAACTCTCCAGATTCTTCGTGCACATTTTCTTCCACAAATTATATTACTCCTATTCTTCAACGTGTTTCCATTTCCTTCAAGATGATTATAGTTTGTTCTTCTGTTTTTCTTGCCATCAAGTTTGCCAGTATTTGTTATCATAAAATAATGAGAAAGTTTACAACTTGTAGCTAGAAGACAAGAATTTGGAATTTGAAGAAATTTAGTCCCCTCCCTTCCCTCAGGGTGCAAAGCAAAAAGTCCACCAAATGAATATTCTCCTGTTGTTGTTGATGACCACCAAGGCACTTGAGGATCTTAGAAGTAGCTCAGTGTTAAGAGTCGTATTTCTTCAGTCGACTGAGCTTTTAGTGCTTCGTCGATCGATCGATGGGGCAGGTATTCGCGGTGCCTTGTTGGGTGCATAATGCACACGGCAATGTTTGCCTGTCAGCGTGATAAAGTATAACTGGGAATCATTGACGAAGACTCTATTGCTGCTGCTACCCACGAGAGATTTGAAACGCGGTACTAAAATTTTGAGGCTGTCTGTGTGGAGCGGGCAGTGTGAATGAGGCCCAATAATCGAGGTCTGGACGCAGAGTAGAATAGAGTAAAGTACAGTAGGCGGGGTGTGGAGCTAGCTTTTCCATTTATGACAATGAGACAAAATCGACGTGGGCTGCCTGCCGGCTCACTGAATGCCACAAGGAAAAATCTAAGAAATGGGCAATAGATTCCCATCCAATTTAACAAAGAAAGAGTTTAATAATAGGTGTGATAGAGGTGTCGCTGCCGCTGCTGATAGACTAGTAAGTACACGTGCTCTCCTCTTGGTGAATGATCAATTCCAACGGGAGTAGCTGCTGCTGTTATGTTTGCCAACCTCCTGATTATGATCACTGTGGCTGTAGCGGCTGTGATGATGCTCCCGCTACTGTTTTGTCTCGTTGCTGCATCATCTGGTGGTAGTGGTGGCCCCACGGCTGTTTTTTTTTGTGACGCTCATCATCTAACGGCATCCTGTACGGCATCGAGTCCCGCGTGCTTTTGCATTGAGTCTTCTTCTTCTTCTTCTCCACTACTGCACTGTATAAATATTTCTCTTCTTTTTTAAGAAATAAAACGAAGATCTTGTCCATTCACGAGAGATCACTGTCTCTTGAGCTTCTGATTTTTCTGATCTCCGGACGAGAGGGATCACGTGTTATCTTGTTATTGTCGATATAGCTGCTATCGAAGTAGAGAGACGGTCAATATCTTGAACTTCAATTTTGTAATTGGGGTTGTTAGGTACCAGATTGTCTTCTTCCATTAGTGTTTTGGGTTTGTGTGAGACGTTTGTAGCAGATTGTCGAACGTTTTGCTCAGGATTCCTTGAAGTTCAAGCAAAGTTGACGAGTAAACTGTGATCTTGAGTTTAGTCTTGATTGATTGCTGCAGCTGCTTGGCATAAGGAAGTGACAAGAAGCTTGCTTGAAGCTCGTTTGACGATAGAGCTGGAAGGTAAATTTAGTTGCAAGCTAGCTATAGTAAAGCTGGGAGAGAGCTAGAAGCAAGGTGAGGAAGATTGTGAGAAATTCGAGGAGACTCCGGCGAAGGAGCTCGCGGTACAGAGGGAGAAAAGGGAGCTCGAATAAAGCACACCTTATGTAATTGCGGAGAGACGAGCTGTCTATCGAGGATCTTCTTGATAATAATTTGTTAGATCAAGCTGAGTTGCAATGCGCGTACGTTGCAGTGCAGGTGCCTTCAAGCTTCACGCAACAACAGGACCTCTATCACTACTATGCACCGCGAGATCTGCACTTTAGCTTAGATCTTCAACATCAGTTCGAGCTTCTGAGGGCAACTGTTAGAGAAGAAAAACTTGGAATAGCATCTCGTACACACCGGCAATAATCAAAGAATTACTTTGAGTCCGAACCGAGCCTGGAGCTAGCTGAAGCGAGACCTGGAGCGATGGCGTTCTTCCTCAGAGCAATATCGGGAAGCGAGAGGAACAAGAATAGGCTCAATGACACCGAGAATGCGCTCACAGCCTTCCAACTCGAATTGGTTAGTGCCCCTCTTCTTTGAGCTACCACGCCCATCTGCGTACTTCTTTTCCAGTGTGAATCAACCTTACGACTGGGTTTAAAATCCAAACCCCCTCAAGTAGGCCGATGGCAGATGCTTCTCAAACAAGTCAATTGGGCTGCTGCAATGGGGTCATTGGACCTCAGCTTTGAAACTGTGGGATTAGATTCAGGTTTCTGCGCTCATCGAGAAGGCAGAAAGATTTATCGCTGAATGCAGGTTCTTCATCCTGCCTTCTCAAAGGTGGATTAAGGGAGAAGAGACTCAGTCAGGCTTGTCGGCAGACATGTTGTTATCGAGACTCTGTGTTTGTGACTCCTGAAGCTTTCCGTGCAGAGTTTTGGAATGAATTAGAGAGATCTCATGTCTTCTTTTTGCAGTTTTTGTTTCTGCGGTTTTGGAGCGTTTTCTTGAATGAAATGCATCCTGTCAAGTTATAGAGCACATGTACTGAGATCTTGTTATTTTCTTGTGAGGGGTGTGCAGGATAGCATTCGAAGGAGGGTGGAGACAGGAGATGAAGAGCTTCATTCCATCTTAGAGATGATTTATGACTCGTCTTTCCCAGAATCCCAGGTTCCTGCAAACCACCTACACTTCTTCTTGTGTGTCTCAGTTACCTTCACTTCTATTGAGTCCTCTCTTTAGCCAAAAGTCTAGAAGAAGTTCAAAGCTGCAGCAAAGCAATGCTGATAAGTTGCTCCTTGATTTGGATAATCCAAGCTGGATCTTGAGATCATTGTCCATCAGCTCTTATCTGGTCGCAAATGTAGTGTATTAAGGAAACTTTTGCTGAACAAAGTATTTGCTCCTGACATCTGTGGAGATTGCAGAAATTTCTGAAGGAACCAACAAAGGAAAGGCTGAAGGCAAATACAGCCACAGTTTGTAGGCTGTTATCTGGCCTCTCATCTCAAGGTACCAGCTCTTCAATCAGGTTCTTTTCATGCCCAAATTGTCAAGAAGATCTTAGTATGATGAAACTACTGGAATTGGATCCTTTTGCTCAGTAGGAAAAATTCAGGTTCAGAGCTCAGATTAGAAGTTCTGCTTTGACACTTTAGGGATCCAAGGTTGGGGAGGAGAGATTGTACAGATTTCAAGCTAGTGCTAAACATTTTTGTCTTTGCTTTTGCAGGTGTGCCAGTGACACACTTGTTGCTTCAAGTTGCAACAAAGTATGGAACAGAGCCAGTGTCAGAGCCTCTGATAACACTACTTGAGATGGTGCAGCCTCTCCTGGCCAATAAAGACATTCCTGATTTCACAAGTGATGATTTACTTGATGCCATTGACAATCAGTGGCATTCAGTCTCAGTTAGGTCAAGTCCTATATGGGGTACAGCGAGCTCCCGGACCCAAAGCCCAGCTCACAGTGCTTCCACAGCTGTGAGCCCCAGAAGTCCTGCATTCAGGAAGGTCATTTCTTCATTGTCTGTGCCTATTACCAAGGTGGAGGGAAACAATCATGACTTCCTTGGAACCAATTTGAGTTCAAGTCCCACCAACATGACCGCCGAAACACCCCCGACCCCTCCCATGTTGCAAAGCCTCTCAGACAGAAACCTCAGTGCTTACTCACGAAGATCTTTAGCACAGATCCTTCTTACAGAGAGTGGTTCACAATCGAATGGACAATCCAATGCAGAGCCTAGTGCAAGGATTAATGCCACTGAAATAACTTCAGAGGATTTGCAATCCCCAGAAGATGAGGAGGAACAGGGGTTAGGGGAAACCTTGTCTTTGCCAAACAGCTCTAATGGTGGAGTGAAACTCCTACCCCCTGTGGAGGAAGCTGAGGAGCAGGAGGAATCTACAGAGAACCCCATTTTGGTGCCACAGGTTGATGCCTCCTATCTGGTATCTTCTCCCCCACGTTTTGGCCCCTTGGATCCTGCAGTGCTGTCAACCTATGATGATGGGGAAGTTCATGAGGCAAAACAAGAAAACAGTTTTAGCCAGGACTTCACAACCGTTGTGCCTGAAGGAGGACTTGTACCAAAGGAGTGCACCAAGATGTCTCAGACATTGGAGGGGTCAGAAGAGGAACTTGAAAAGTATGGTCTTCCAAATTCTGCTATTGGGAACCTGCAAGCTGCTAATGAAGTCTCCAATGATCCTGATGGTATGGTTCATAGAAGTCCTGAGCATCCAGTGCAGTCAGAGTTGACAGAGGGGGAGCCTAATGAACCTAAGGTGCCTGCATCTATATCTGGTCCAGAGACTAACCTGCAAGGAGCAGTTTCTGATACATCTTCACAAGGTAGTGATGCGAATGCCAAATCCAGTAAAGAATCGAGGTCACTTTTGGAAGAACAAAGCTCAAGATCAGAGGAATCAAGTAGAAATTTGGATGAATTGATTTCTACTCAATATGAATCCAGTTCAAACTCAGAGGAATCAAGTTCAAGTTTAGATGAATTAATTTCTAGTTCACATTCAGAGGAATCAAGCTCAAGTTTGGATTCAACAAGCTCCAGAAATAGCTTGAAAGCCACCCAAGAGACAGCCATGAGCTCAGAAAGCACCTTTGAAATGCCAGCCACTGTTGTGAGCCCAATGGACAATTGGAAGTATGAGCTGCTTAATGTTTGCTCGAATCTTATCCCGACAGTTGATGTGGAGAAAGAAACAGATTATTTGGTCCCTTCAAAGATTTTACATTCACTTTGTAGCTCAGAGGATGGAGATGTGTTGCCTGTCATTTCTACAGGTAGTCCCTTTTTCATGCCTTTCTGTACAATTTGGTTAGCCTTGTACATAACCAGAATTTACCTGCATGCTATGTGAAGTCTTGTAGCATTGCTGAGTTGCAAGCTTTCCTTGTAAAATGATTTGGAGAAATTTCCAATTCAAAAGTTAATGAAGGTTGGTTTGTGCTTTGGCAGACAACAGCAATTTCTCTGATGTGGCTCCAGAGTTCAACAATCAGCTTGACCTTCTGAATGGACAAGAATGCTTGCAGAAGGTGAATGCTGTTGATACTGAAAATGGAAAAGCTCACATTGAAATGGGGATTGAAACCCTTCCTTTTAGTGGAGCTCATGATGCAGTGGAACATGCAGCAGAGGTTCTCAAGAATGGCAGCAACAGCCAGGCAAAGCCAACAAGTGGAAATGAACTAGCAGCACAACTGAGTGTGAGATTTGGCACCAAAGAGGATAGTTGCAAGTGGATCGAACAAAGCCAGGAGCTTCATGACTCAACTTCAGTGAAAGATGACGTAGATGAAGACAATCCTCTGAGTGCATGTACAATTTCACCAGAACAAATCCAGAATCACTTTGAAGATTCTGCAGATATTATGTCCCCATCTGTGGAGGAGGTTTCGAGACAGGAACCTTCCATCAATGGCACAGAAAACATGGAAAATGTTCCAGAGGTGGAAATGGAAATTGCAGGACTGGAAAGATCAACCAGTTGCAAGAATTTTGATATGGAAGAGAGAGCTAGTCTAGAGGATGAGATGGAACCACCCTTCTCCTCTGAGGACTTCACACCTCCAGTTTCTTTGCAGACTGTGAATGCAGAAGGATTACTATCATCTATAAGTTCTGGTCAAGAGCCAGGAGCTGGTGACAGTGAGGCTATGGTGTTTCCAACTGATGCTGAAGACAGAGGATCTTTGTCATCCTTGCATTCTGGTGAATATCAACAGACTGATGAAAACAACAATGTCTCACAAGGAGTCAAAGACAGTGATGAACTCTTGCCTTTTGCATACTTCCTCCCTGTGCAAGAAGGAGCTTCTGAAGGGAAGAGTGGAACATCTAACATCAGGAGGTTGAATGAAGTTGTTGCAAACAACAGTACAGTGAAGGCAGATGACCACAACATGTCGAAGGGGGATATGCAAGTGAGGAATGGGTTTCTGCACATGAGCAACACTACACCTCCACACATTCAAGATGGACAACACCATATGGAAAGCAAATGCTTATCCCTGCAACTTAGGCCACTTCAGCAGCTTCCAAGCAAGGTAATCTTGCCATCCAACACAGGTCACGTCATTCTTGCATCAATTGATGACATCGTGGAAAATGTTCAAGCAAAGCCTGTTGAGTATGATTCACCTGGAGCCACAAAAGTTGGATTAGAAGTGCCTCTGGCAGAGTGGCAAGGAGACAATTTGGTTGACAAGAAGAACCTAACAACATTGCTTAGCCCTGATAGTGTACTTCCTCAGTATGAGGCATTTTCAGTGGACCAGTGCAAGCACTCTGGGGAGACAAATGAACAGCCATTGCAGCAAGCAACATGTACCAGAGAGGACCCTAGTAATGTGTCAGACATAGAAGAAGTTCATACGTCTGTGCCTCAAAGGAACATGGACAACTTGCTGAAAAACAGAGAAACTTGTGAGGACAATTCACCTTTCACAGATGATAATCTCGACAATTCTACAGGGAAACAGGAAGTTGAATCAAAAGTTCAAGATGATGAAGGATCACAAGGGTTCCAACCTCCTGGGAGAATAACAGATTTGGAAACCACAAAAGTTCTGGATGTGGCATCTGAACCTGTTAGCATATTGGGAGGAGCACAGGAAGCAGACCAGCAGGCTGAGGATGCTGTTATGCCCCAGGTAGATGTGCTGGAGAGCCAGGAAGTTGAATCAAAAATCCAAGAGGATGAAGGAGCAAGAGGGATCGAACCTTGTGGGAGAAAAACAGATTTGGAGACCACAAAAGTGTTGGGTGTGGCATCTGAGCCTGTCAGCATATTGGGAGGAGCACAAGAACCAGACCAGCAGGCTGAGGATGTTGTCATGCCCAAGGTAGATGGGCCGGAGAACCAGGAGGTTGAGTCAAAAGTCCACGAGGATGAAGGAGCAAGAGCAATCCAACCTCGTGGGAGAAAAACAGATTTGGAGACCATAAAAGTGTTAGATGTGGCATCTGAACCTGTTAGCATTTTGGGAGGAGCACAAGAACCAGACCAGCATGCTGAGGATGTTGTCATGCCCAAGCTAGATGGGCTGGAGAACCAGGAGGTTGAATCAAAACTCCGAGAGGATGAAGGAGCAAGAGTGATCCAACCTTGTGGGAGAAAAACAGATTTGGAGACCACAAAAGTGCTGGATGTGGCATCTGAACCTGTCAGCACATTAGGAGGAGCACAAGAAGCAGACCAGCAGGCTGAGGATGCTGTCATGCCCCAAGTAGATATGCCAGAGAAGCAGGAAGTTCTCTCAAATGTCCAAGAGGATGAAGGATCAAGAGAGTTCCAACCTCCTGGGAGGAAAGCAGTTTTGGAGACGACAAAAGTGTTGGATGTGGCATCTGAACCTGTCAGCACCTTAGGAGGTGCACAGGAAGCTGACCAGCAGGCTGAGGATGCTATCATGCCCCAGGTAGATGTGCTAGACAAGCAGGAAGTTCTCTCAAATGTCCAAGAGGATGAAGGACCAAGAGAGTTCCAACAGCTTGGGACAAAAGCAGATTTGGAATACACAAAAGTGCTGGATTTGGCATCTGAACCTGTCAGCACATTAAGAGGAGCACAGGAAGCAGACCAACAGGCTGAGGATGCTGTGATGCCCCAGGTAGATGTGCTCAACAAGCAAGAAGTTGAATCAAAAGTTCAAGAGGATGAAGGATCACAAGGGTTCCAACCTCTTGGGAAGAATATGGATTTGGAGACCACAGAAGTGCTAGATGTTGCATCTGAACTTCACAGCACATTAGGAGGAGCACAAGAAGCGGACCAGCAGGCTGAGGATGTTGTCATGCCCCAGGTAGATGTGCTGGACAAGCAGGAGGTGGAGTCAAAAGTTCAAGAGGATGAAGGATCAAGAGGGTTCCAATTACCTCCTGAGAGAAAAACAGATTTGGAGACCACAAGAGTGCCAGATGTGGCATCTGAACCTGACAGCATACTAGGAGGAGGACAGAAAGCAGACCAGCAGGCTGAAGAATCCAGTTGTAACTCTCAACCAACTGTGTCCATGTCCTCTGCACGAGAGGATAAACAAGTACAGGGATTATTAGCCTCCAAGCCTGCAAACCAGAATACTGCAAACCTGCATAGTACACAATTGAATGGAAGAGGAGAAGAATCTGCCCAAGATGAGACAAAAACAATACCATGCTCTGACAGCATATTTGCAAAATCACCAAATGAGGCAGAGACATCCAAAGCATGTCATCAAGCAGAAATGCCATCTTTTTCAGGACAAGTGGAAACTGATCAGTCTGGGTTCCAAAAACCACTGAAAAATGGTGAAATGACTCTCATCAATGTGGCAGCTTCTGCACTTGCTTCAAACTCAATTTCATTCAACCAGTCAAGTCCACCTCTGTCAACTGGGAATATTTCTTACAGGTCAAACAGCAGTACTGCAAGTGGCCGCTCATTTGCATTTCCAGTGTAAGCATCAGACTCTTCCCATTGACCCACAGGTTTTTGTCAGTGGAGTTTTACACCCTGAATATGTTGAAATCCAAATAGGGAGTTTCAAAGCTTTTCTGTGAGTTACTGACAATTTCTCTGGTGCAATGCGGTGTATACATGCAGATCATCCACAGAATACAATGTCAGTCCTAAAAAAATGGCCCTTCCAGACAGAAGACACTTCTTACAACAGAAGCAAAAATGGAGGCGCTGGTGTTGTTGTTGTTGTTTCTGTCCTTCAGCTTTGTAATCACAACATTGTATGTGTTTTGTTCTAGACAGAGCCATCTAAGCCATCTTGGTTTTTCATTTTGAAGAGACACATGGAGAAAGCTATATATTTCCAACAGTGTTGTTACATAAGTGTGTCAATATGTGTCACCTCTCATTGTGCCCGAAAGTCCACGGGGTGCCAGTCACTTGTGGATCAATCCACAACAGTTGCAGTCGAATCCTCAGAAGTTTCTAGCCAAATCACAGACTTTAGATGAGAGAGAACATGTCCTGCTCATTGCAAGATTAGAAATTGCATTTCACATGATAACAGAGAGCTGTCTCCAATGAGCTGGGTACATTCTCATGTACATCTTGTGGAGATAGTTTTTCCATTTCGCTGTGTATTGGTGGTGCAAATGATTTGTGCTATCAAATGTGTATGTACAATTCTATACATTGGATACATCATTAAGAGAACAAGGAGAAGCTATTGAACAAGATTATTTCTTCACCTTACATCTTGTTCTGAATTTAGGACAAGATGCAGCACCAGAAGGTGACTTGTCTAAAGGTTTCTCCTACATGAATCTTGTCGACTATTCTTTCAGATGATCAAGTTCTGCTGATTAGTATCATACTGTTGTTTCATGTTGTCAATCAATGTGATATACTTCATTTTGTGCCATCAGCATGACCATGGTTCCTCTATGTCACTAATGGCACATATGTTTTATCAATTTCAACCATATTGCCAAGTTCCGTTCATGTGTTCCAAATGCAACTTGTAAGTCCTATCACCAGTTTCATCCATTTGACAATTTTGTATAATATATTCCAATTCTATTTACATGGTCAATTTTATTCATGTCTTAAATTATGCAAATGGTTTTGTGTCATCAATGGTCTCATCCATGCAATCGATTTCACTTGAGCAAAAAGTTTCATTGTGTTGATTTAACTTGATTCATATGGTCATATCATTTCTTGTTGTCATCCATTTCACCCAAGTGAAAATTTTCTTCCATATCAAATTTCTCTATTTTCAATCCATATGGCCCAATGTCATTGATGTGATGAGTTTTATTCAGATGGTTCAATTTCATTTGCATCATAAAGTTCACCTTTGTTCTCAATTTTCCATTCTCTATGAGACATGCTGCACAAGGGCATGGAAATAAGGGAAAAAGAGGGAAAGAAAATAACAAAAATGTGCATTGTTCTTCAACAATGGGAATGTTAAAAAGTTGAGCTTTTCTTGTATCATATCTTTAGAAAAATATATTTATGCAAATAGAAGAAGTTCATGACCTACATAAGCAATCTATATGGTAGACAAGTATGGTAGGAACATTTGCAAATGATGTACAAACTTCACAAACCAAATTTCACAAAGACATGCCTTAGTGAGATCATTAAGGAATCCCAATTTTTCATTGCCATCCAAACAATTGCACTATTTAGTCTTATGATTCATAGCCTCCATTCTTCCTTTAGTAACATATTGCAATTTGTTAATGGTTGGTTGTCTAAAAGTAAATGATATAACTCTTCTTCATTTGGCCAATTACCCATTAACTATGGTTAATGACTAGCAAAAGATTTTGCAACTATTCACAAATGTTTTAAGGAAGTGAGGTAATCCTAAGGTTGGAACTACCACTTATTACAATAAACAAGAAACTAACAACAATATCAGTTCAATGCAAAACTCAACAATTTATAATTTAAAAAATTGGACAATGATAACATTAAAATCCACTATATTTTTTAAAAAATTGTTGACCTTGCATTCCAACAATTTAATAAGCTTAGTCAACTTAGGATATCACTTAAAATAATATGCAAAATAGTCATGTAGGAAAAAAAAAGGATTTGATCTTGATTACCAAATTCAAACCACTCAAAGTTTAAACAACCAAGTTTGTGTGGTGCACTATATAATGCACACCAAAAACATATGGAGCATGTTTTAACATCAACTAAATGGTGACACTAAATTTCACACCTTAAAAAAAGAGTATCCTCATCCATTCCAAAACAAACCAATTTGTTTGCAATTTCAATCTCCCTCAAGCCCCCATACTTTTAACAAGACCCTTGACAATCAAGGAGGTTAGATTGTTAAAAGTGGTGCCAGTTTCTAACCTTCACAAATTGAAAAAAATTAAGATGTTCTTTAAATGTTTCATCACATACACATGCACATTCAACCAACTCTAATTACCAATGGTGGTAACTTTGTCACAACTCATTCAGATGTACATTGTTTTTAAATTGCGACTTTAATGGCTTATAACACAATGTTGTGCATTGCTTCAACCATTGTTGGAACAATGCTTATGTGGGTAGTTGTTAAATTGCATAAACTAAAAAATATTTTGAAGTCTTCAAATTTAATCATTGAACATCCTTTGTTTCAACAAATGTCATATAGTAACAAATTAACTTCACATATTTGTTTTTCATTTCTACGTTCCCTACCTTTTCAACTAAATCAACAAATGTGTCACACCTTGTAGAAGCATACAATTTTTCATTATTCTTATGTGCATTGTTAAGGTTCACATAATTTGCACCAATAGCCATTCCACATTTAGCAACACTACACTTCAATAAATTTAAAGGTTTAATGAGAGAAGCAAGCTTTGGAATTAACAATTTATCTCTCCCCTCAATCTTGGAGCAAATCTTGCACCTCATCATCCTCATCCCCCCAAACAAGTTTAAACCAAATAACCTTGCAACACATCTATTGAAAACATTGAATGTGATGTCAAGTTGCAATTCAAAACTTCATATTTGTGCAACTTGTGACATTCTAATTTCTAATTTGTTAACATCCAAGAACTCATAAACATATTTCATAGCTATCAATTTCAATTAGAAAGAAATTCATGGTCATGTGTACCTTCAAGAAAAAATATGTCAATATCTCATTGTTGCATTACTCCAAACATTGAAGAAGCCATGAACAACAAAGATCTGATCTTGAATGCCACATCACAAAATGATGCGATCAAGGTAAGATCAATAAGATTTACAAAAAACATTCATGAGTTTTGAAAGCTTATCTTCATAAATGAAAAAGTTTTGCCCTTGCAATGCTCCTTCATTGTGCCTCCCGCCATTCCAACTTGTTCAATCTAAACATTCAAAACTAAATCTATCAAGACACAAAAACAAATTTTCATCTTATTATAGTACTAAACTTTTAAAGTCTCATATTGATATTGACAACGAACCTTGCTCCTAAGCTTTCATCAAAGCTAACAATGGGAGCCACACTTGGGAGAGCAGCGTGACAATGAAGACTAGTTACATGTGATATTGTTGGCATCCAATGAAGGTGGTTGATCAATGTGGGCAGCACATGGTCAGGATCATTGGTCAACAAGATGGTTACTTGCCATCCATGTCATGGCATTATGATGATTTTTTCAAATCTATTGGCTCAGATCCATAAGGTAATTCGCCAAGAATTTTTTCGCACCATGTGACAAAAATTCACCACCAAAACAAAACATTGGTCAGAAACTGCAATGAAAACACTCATCCTTTGCATTTATACCAATTTGTTTACAGGGCTTTGGATGCACTGCAATGAACCTTTTAGATGGCTCCTCTTGTGAAGTTTAGCCATCATACATATAGTAATGTTGGATGGTTCTATACTTTTACGAGGAACCGTCACTTTCACTTTTTTTAAAATTAGAATGGCTTTGCTTCTGGTTCCACACATAAATGGAACCAGGAATCCAGTTTTAGGTCCAGTTCTTCAAAAAAATTAGAATATGGTTTCAGTTCCAATCCCAGCTCTAAAAATCAGACCATATCTGGTCTAGTTACAGCCTAGGTGGGTTACCAGGACTGAAATTGGCAGTTAACTGTTGTTAACCACTTGGTTCTAGGCTTTTTTTTTTCACACAGAAATTGGTTCTGGAATTGGAACCTTTTAAGAATTGACCTCAAAGTAGGTTTTTAGTTCTACTTATGTGTGCAATCAGAATCAATTCCAATTCCAACAGAACCAATGGTTCTAAGTTCTAACCACCAAACCAGGTACCTGCCAGCATTGATATATATAGCTAAAATTCTAATGCAAGAGCCATTGCATTTGTTTGTGAGGGGGCAAGAACAACCAAATGGCCAATGGTACCTTGCTCACATTTTTAAAATAGTGAAAATATGTCCTAAGTGTGCCACCAAAAAAAAATACTAGTTAAAACAATTTAGTTTAGATTCCTTGAGGAATTTTTATTTTTATTTTTATTTTTTTGGGGGGGGGAGGGTTTAGAATAAAATTTTCAAAACTTCAAAAAAACTCCCAAGATTCTGAATGGTAAAAGAACATGTTTGTCAAGTAACATTGTATTTGCTATGTCCTTATTTCTTGACTTATTCAAGCCATTTCTCATGGATTTTGTCTGTCAATCCATATTTACCTTCTTCTACCTTTCAATTCTAGAGCTTAGAGGATAAATTGTTCCTAACCCTATCTGTGTTAGTGTACTGCCCTAGTAGCTAGTCTGGTTGGGCACTAATTAAATAATTTTAGGAATTTCAAATTTTTCATAAAAAAATGTGTATCCCATACCAAAAATCTGAATGAAGCTCTCTAAGCACAATATATAAATAGTGTCAAGTAGTCTTGTGTGCAGGTGTGAAGAAAAAATGTTATGGCCAATTGATATATCATAGAATGACTCCTAGTCCCAGGCTACATTTCATCCTTAGTTGGCCATCTCACTGTCACCTTGCAACTATCCTTGAAGTACCCCAAATTGGGACCCAAAGTTGAAAAGTAGGGATGAAAGGAAATGGGAAATATCATAAAATTAAAAAGAGTTCACCAGTACTAACCAGTGTTATGCAATTCTTTCTTTTTGACAGAGCCTCCAATCTAGTTTGGCATTTTAAAATTTATGTGGAGCTTGTCTTAAAATTTATGTGGAGCTTGTCCAAGTAAGGATTTGAGCCAGGTTCTTTCAAAATTTGAACCCTTTGATTTCAGTTATATCACATTTTTTCAAATTCAAGAACCTTTGCACCTGATTTTTGAACTGAGTCAAATTCCATGTGTGCACATTACCCAATGCTAAAGATTATGTGAGTTTAAAGTTTTTCAACAAATTAAAGTAAGAGTCTATGTAAATATAGAGTTGAACAATTAAATAAAATTTAATTCTAAAGTTCAGTCTACTTATTTTTAAAAGTAAACTCTTTTACATATATATCCTGACCCTGTTTTCAAAAATATTTTTTCACAATTCCATCTCTGGTTTCAGATCTAGCAACATATCTTGTTTTGGATTTTTGCGTTCCCACTAGGTTATCATGGTTCCCCATGACACTACCAGTTTGTTTCCCAAGTTCTCATTTGTTCCCAATCTGCTCCCAATAGCACCACACTTCATCTCAAATCCTTTGCCCAAATTCTACCATTGTAACTTATTTAGATAGCTAGACCAAAGGGAAAAGTTACATAATCTTCTAATTTGGGAATGTTCATTGTATGAGTGCTATTGTGATGGGCCCAGTCAAAGAGGCTCATCACCCAAAACAAGAAAAGTCACTTTCTATGCAGCCCCACAAGTAATGAATAAGACTAACAACAGGGCACCCATGCTCATGTTCATAATGCTCCAGTAATCAGGAATTTATGGTTTGGCAACTGAACATTGAGGGCCTGTGAATTGAGTTGCAAATGTAACCTAGTAGAATGAATTTTTATACATTTACATAAAAACCTAAGCTAACAATTCCTGTTGAGAATTCCATATCTCACCTTGAACTTGACACACAACACTCATGGTCTCTCCCTCTGGTTCATACTCATGCTCTCGGCCATGCCTATTACTTTCCAATGGATTCTCCTGGTATATGTAGCCTGTTAATTTGGTGAAGTTTCAGTCTCCACTTTCCAAGCATTATCTTTTCATGTAATACACCAACTCCAGCCTCTGAGCACCTGGTGGACAGAAGCCAACATTGAGAAGAGCTGATTTTCAATTTGCAAAATTTCTCATGCGCTCCATGCACCTGGTATATATACATCACACACACAGTCAGTGTACATGGTCATTTGTTCAAACTGGACAGGCAAAGAAAATACTACATGCCATGAAACCCGACAGATTAGGGACTAACAGTCAAATCTTGACAGGCATCAGCAGGTTTGAGGAAGGATATGTGTGCAAAGTTGTGCAGTGGTTTGCACCTTAGGTGAGGAAGTTGATTTTCAGAAAAATTTCCAGTCCCCTGCCACAATTTGCATTCTCACCATTGCATGTATTTTGTTCAGTAGATCTGATACAAAACTGAGAGGCCATATTGCCAAAGAGATGGGAGTCTTTCAAGCTATCAGTGAAGTACACGGCTTCAATTTGGTGCATGTTGGCACCCTCATCTGTAATACAATGGGCTTCTCTTGTGCTGCACAGAAATCATCCAAGCTGTGCTCTGAGACCTGGCCAACCTCATCAATCTCGATTCCAATCATCTGCAGCTTGCGAATATCCCGAGAACTTGGAGACTGCCATGGACTGTCCCACCATGCATAAGGCAAGAGTGGGGTCCTTGCACACTGAGCTGTTTGGTTTCGGCACCCTAATTTCCCACCAAATGTTCGCCATGAGTGGCCCCAGCCTGACTGTTTCATCAAACCCTGTGCTACTAAGTCTGGCTGGAAACTGCTATAGAAGAGAGAACTTTTGGATGTTTGTGAACTTTCACCATCCATCATAGTTGAAGCTGCTGCCAAGGAAGCAACAAGCTGTGCATATGTAGTGCTTACTCTTTCATAGGCACCTGAGATAACAGCAACACGAGCACGTGCTGCCAAGAAAAAATCAACCAATGAAACCCACCTTGGCATCTCCCCCCAGTCCTTCATCCTGTTGCGTGGAGGCTGACCATAGTGTAGGCTCATCACCTCGCTCAAGTTTTTGAACTCATTCAGATATGCCATGTAGTCAAACTGGAAAGTTTCAATCAACTGTCCTACACTTCCTTTGATCTCGTGAAAGACTTCTGGTGTGTCAGACACAACCACCAGGCGCAGCTTCCTCCTGCCAAACCACTTCACAGCTGTTGTAATTCCAAAAAGAAGCACACTTGATACCAATCCAGAGCTGCAACTTGTCAATACTTAAACCAGTTGTTCCCTGTAAACTTTGATGCAAATAAGATTTGTGAGATGGAATGGAAAAATGGAAATGTAAGAAGAAAGTTAGAAATGGAAAATTGCATACTGTGAGTTTGTGAGTGTATGAGTGGTGCGAAGGATGCAAGCAGATGCAGCTGCTATTGCAGCCTGGTTGTGATTATGGCGCATACGGAGATGGACAGCAATATCTGGGTCAGGCCCTCCCTTCAAAGCCCACTCAACAGCGTGATGAATATCTGGGCTGGGACTCATGAATGCCCGTAGAAGTTCTCCAAATGTATTGGGGCGAGAGTTTGGAACTGAGGGATTCCCTAGTAGCTTGGCAGCCACAGATCGCATTGCTCCATTTGCATTTTTTAACAAACACTGCAAGCCCACCGTGTCTGACGTTCCCTTGAACCAGATAATAGCATTTGGTGAGATTGTCCAATCATCACAAAGACATCGTGATCGTGCAAAACCTGGTTCAAGATCATCAACTTGCATCGTGAGTGGACGTTTATATTTTCCTGCACAGTCATGTAGTGCCCACAAATGTTTCACCTTCTGCATACTGAATGTCTCATTTGAAAACATGATGTAGTCACCAAAAGCAATAAAGGGTTTCTTGGATCCTCCAACATAGGTGGGGTTGGTGGCTCCACGTTCACCTGCTATCCAAGGCCAACAATATACCACCTCCATAATTAGTTCAGGACTTGAAGGTCTTAAAAAAATGTGCTTTTGAAACTAACCTGAAATAGACCAGAATCCTTCCCATAAACTGAAGTAACAGCAAAGCAGTTACACCTAAGATAGTGTATTCGAGAGGATACATGGATATGGGAATATCACCTATAATGAGAGAGCGATTGAGCAGAAGGCTGAGGCCTGCAGCTGTCAGAACCTTGTACACATTGTTTCCAAACCCATCTTCAAAGGCATGACCTAGCACAAAACTACGTTTGCAAAATTCTTCCCCGGGGAGTGAAACCACTCGCTGAGCACCATGCTCAAGCATGTATAGATTGATCATCTGGCGTACTCTTAGACTAGCTGCCCTTGTGTCACCAACTACTGACAACCCCATTTCTTCTGCTGTCCCACAAGGCTGTGGTGGTTTCCAACACTTGGGAATCACTCTTGGAATCTCAAATTCTGAAGCTGATTGGAGTATAAGACCATCAGCATTGCACTGGTCGCTTGTCAAGGTTTTGTTTGATTCTGGCCAACTGGCATGTGTGTATGCTTCCTCCTCATCAGTCTTCTCCTTGCTTGACATGAGTGACTTGTCCCCTTCTGCAGACTTGTCATTGGCTACAGGAAGCACACAATAGGAATGATGGATGGATCAGTAAGACTTCTGAACTCCAAAATTGGTGTCAACCATAACTGCACAAAATGGAAAAAACACTGAACTGAAAGTGAAGGTTTCCTTACCTTTTGTTCCATTTCCAGGTATTCGACCATCATTCCCATCAAGTTTGCTTATATAACTTGTATTCATTGAGCTGTGCACCAAGCTGCCAGTGACAGATCCAGCTTCCCCCAATTTTAAGTTGGGTTTTTCACTATCCTCAGAAGAAGAAATCCAGGTTGTGAATTTGCCAAGGAACCCTTGACCTAACCAATTGTAACCCTGAGGTGGATTCCAGAGCTCTTCACGATTTCCAGTGTCAGAAGCCTCAGAGTACATGCTGCTGGTGATTTTCGAAACTTCTCCAGCAGATTCTACAGCTTCCTCTTCCTCATTCCTAGAATTAATGGACAGAAGTTGTTGGTCAGAATTTTCAAGACCTGATCTGTTGTTGTTGACCCATCCCCCAGACGATGACGAAGTCTCAACTCTGACGGACCAATGATCCCTTTCAGCAAGAGTGTGTTGGAATGTGGCACTGTGCAAGAAGTTGGAGTGCCGATTTGCGCTCTCATAATGATGCAAAATCACCTGCGGCTGTTGACTCAAATACTCCACGCCGAGATAACCGTCTCTGGAGAGCTCATAGACGGTGAAAAAAGCAGAGAAACACAGAAAACCAAACACAAACAGCTGAAGATGAAAGGTCCACCGACGTCGCTGATCCCTCCATCGATGTGAAGAGCTTCTTCTCACAGCTGGGCCTCCTGCCATTCTTGCTTACACAAAATTCCTCTCACAGAGAAGAAAACACACACGAGAACTTGGATCTTTTGCATCAAAACTCAGCAATAGCAGGAAATCACACCCATACTCCTCAGCATTGTAATGTTTTGGGAGGTCCTGCTGAGAGATCTGAGAGGAGAATGGAAGAATAGAAACATTAAAAGAAAAAAGAAAAAAGAACGACGACGACGACGACAACCGGAAGCACAAGACCTGAGAGAACACAACAATAAACTCAAAAAATGAAAATGAAAAAGCACGCACACACACTCACACAGAATGCTACCTAGTTGAAACCCAGCAACAATTTCCGCAAGCGGCTCATGGCGTAATGGGTCTGCTCCTTTATGGCGAGTTTAAACCAGCAACAGTTCAAATAGGAAATATTCCATGAAGTCCCCGCCCCACCCTGAAAAAAAAATACTCACAGTAACAACGACACACTGACAAACATTCTGTCAAAGTGTGGGACCAAATGAAAACTACATCGTTCTGTGGTCTGGCAGAGCAGTGGTTTTTTCTGGAATTTTTTTGTTTGCAAATAAAGTGGCGATCATCCATAGGTGCAATGTAGAAAAGGTGACACCGGTCATCCCTAGGAAGATTTAGCCAAATCTGGCTATAAACCATATATGAAATACAAATCTTTAATCATCCTCCTATATTTTGGGCTGCGCATTGAAAATCAGACATGAAAAATTGGGAATTTCTTTCTCACTTCTGGCGATTAAAAGCCTCCAAAATCAGCTTTATAAATTCGTTCTTTGACAGTATTTTGCCAATTTAGAAAAGGATCTTAACAGAGGCAACAAGTGGACCCCTAGACCTAATGCATGGTAAGGTAGATTTGCCAAATACCACCACCTTTGTAAAAATGAACTCAAGTGTGTTGAAATCAGAGTTTATGGAAAGAGAATCTATGGAAAAAATCACCTGTGCAAATGTACTGGAGATATATCTATCATTTATTTTATCATTTGAAATCATGACTGCTCAGGAGTACATTGCAAAAGCAAAATGTGCAAGCACCTTCAGTTGACCCACCTGTCTGGACTCTGCATTTCCTTCAACATTCAGGTGATATTATCTGCCAGGAAATGAGAGAACAACGCAACGCCACAAGAGACAAGAGACAAGAAAAACCGTACTTACTCGAAGGATCACATCTCCAAAAAATCAAAGTGTCAGCACCGTCATTACCGAGCGGAGTGAAGCGAATGCAATTTGTGAGTGCAAAAATTAGTTGAGTGAGAAATGGCATTTATGACTATAACACTATATGTAAACAAAAAGACAGGCTCCACACCAACATCTGAGGTTTCTGAAGTCGTTGTAGTATAGTGGTAAGTATTCCCGCCTGTCACGCGGGTGACCCGGGTTCGATCCCCGGCAGCGGCGAAGCGAAGCTACTCTTTTGTCTGCTTTTTGTGGTTTTATTTCGTGCATATTGCTATGGTGAGGTAACCTGAAACTTAGAACTATTTTAATTGACGCCCTCCAGGCTCCAAGTCCCAGTGTTGTTTTGGGCAATTTTCAGTTTTTTTTTTAATGAATGCAGTGTGATCTTACAGAGTGGAAGAACAGGCCATTTTCATCAACAAGGCGTCAAGAGACACACAGGCCCTGCAAATAGAAAGATTCAAAATAATGGAAAAGGAAATTGATATTTTCGGAGACCTTTTGATGCGAATGAATTGAATAATGGATGCAAAAATAAATTGAGGAAATTTTGTATGTGTTTGAAGAATAATTACATTTTAGCTTCCATTCATTGAATGGTTTTTGGTGTAGTGTCATGATTGGGAATGTAAATTATGTGATTAATCATTAGCATTATTTGAAATGTTAGGATTATATACAATTTTTTTTATGGTAGCATTGAATGCAAGATGTTGAGCTTTAAAATTAATTGACGATTTATGAAAAGATATAATGAAAAGCGGAAAAACAATTAAGAGGTTTTTCGAATGTCTATGAAAAATATATGAAACACAATAAAAAAGTGTAATGTGTAAATTTTTTGTGATGATTTGGTGTTATAGTGAAGAAAAAATACTCCTAAAATAAGATGATTTAAACGTTTTAGATGTGATCATAAGATGTTAAATGGTGATGAATAACAGTTCAGTAAGTCATATTTATGTTACAATAGTTTTTTGGTTTTTAATTTTATTTCATGTGTTTATATATGGTGACAATACATGCACATATATAACATTGAAGTATTAGAAGTCATAAAGAATTTGTTTTAAAAATTAGAAGTTTTTGTAATTTAATTTGGATTGGACTCTATTTTTCGTTCAAAGTTAGTTCATTAATGGATGGTATAATAAATTGAGAAATATGGTTAGGTAATTTGAATGCAAAGTATATAGGTTATAATCTATTCAATAAGTTTTATGTTGATCCACTATGACATTGTTGACTTAGGGCATTAGTCCATATATGGTCAATTTGTGTATTATTCGGTGTTGTTTTTTTATAAATGTAATATGGAAACCATGGGTCTTCGTGTAGTTTTGTAATGTTATTGATTCAATTGTATTTGTCAACATGTTTATGTTAAAACCGATTATTATGGTTGGACAATTTGTTAGAGTTTTTGTAACTATGTTTTTTTAAATGGAAATGAAAAATTTTGAGTTCATTTGTGGTGGTTTGTAAATTGCAATTATTAATAAAACTTGTTATGTGTTTTCATTGAAAAAAACAATGAGAAATCTACTGCCTGAACTTGTTTTTGAAAATGTATGTGATAAAAACATATATGTATCAAAAAGTATCATTGTCCCATGTTGGTCATAATGTGAGAATTTTTGAATTTAATTTAATTCAATTTGATGTAAGAATGATTTAATTTACATGAAGATCTATTTCATCAAAAATAATATTTTCACATCCATTTATTTCATGGATTTTGGTGTATTCTTATAGTTGTGATTATAAATTATCCCACTCATCACCATAGTCATTTAAAATATTGGAATTATATATGAATTTTTTTCTTTTTTTTCAACGTCATTTTTAACATTGAAATAAACACCTTTCCCTGAAAGATGTTGACCTTTTAATTTTTTTTCTAATCCATGAAAAGGCATAGATTAAAAAAAAATTATAATAATTTTTTGAATCTTTATGAAGATTAAATGAAACCCAATGTATAAGTGTATCATGTTTACGTTTTTTTAATGATTTAGTATCAAAATTAGCAACAAATTCTGCTAAAGAAATATGGTTTAATGATTCATTCCGTGTTTTGTATTTTCAATTAATGAATTATTATCCTTTCCATTTAAAGGTGATTAATATTTTTGTACATCTCGTTGGTGATTTTCAATATTGGAATTGACAAATTGGTTTTTTTTTGTTCAACATGTTCATTTATGTTGATGTATTTAACTATTACAAATATTTGTGTTAAGAATAATTTGATCAATTGTTAAATTTTTTCAACAAAATTTTATATTTTCTCATTTGTAGAAATTCCGAATCTAGGAGCATTTTTAGACCATACCATTCCATGATCATGGGCTAAACTTGTGGATTGGAATTCTATTATAAAAAAATAATCATTTATTTCGGCAAATAAGATTATTACTTCTAAAAAGTTTTGGAAAGCTATTCATCCTATGTTCGTAATAATGCACACAAGTGACAAGGTCATTTTTAACAAGATCTTTTATGTTTGGTAAATCTTTATTTTCTTATATTACATTTTGAACATGTTCAATATGTAAATCTTTTAATGTTTTACAATAATAGGCCAATTATTTACACATGTTGTAAATGTTACAAAAACAAATCGAGGTCCAAGTTGTCTAATCATTGCGAAAACATTTTTTCAAAGTCAATTTAAATTATTTTCGTGATGTTCTAATATGACCTAATTACTTATAACCTAAATAATTTTCATGTGGCATCTGAGGTAAAACAATTTGAACAATATTTAAATTTGTTAGGACATTGACAATACTTCCACGTAATCCATATTGTCCATATCCTTGCAATTAAAATATTTGTGCAAATGTTAAACATAGTGCAATTAAATATTCTACTATTTTACTTAGCATTAAAAGAAATTTCATATCTAATTTATTAGTCTTAATATGATTTCATAAAACTAAATGAAAAGGTTTTTCAACATCAAATTTTCTTTTACAAGATTTACATATTCTTCTATCTTTAAAAAAATTTCATTCTTTAATTCATTAGGAAATTTTGCAATATATGGTTTTGATACAATAACATACATGTTTACAATATTTTTAATATCTTCTTTATATTGAAATACATTTTTATGACAAGTTTTTTTTTTCCATCCGTAGATGGGAAAAAAGAAACATTTTTTTCTTTTTTTTTGTAATTTACATCAATTTTCTGATGAATTATATTAGATGATAATATGTTTTGTGAATTGTTGACATGTTCTCTTGAAATATTTTCAATTCATTATCAAAACAATGTTTTTTTAAATACTAATAATTACATGACTTTTTCTTTCTTTTGATTCAAAGTATTTCAAATGTTGTTTAATTTATGATGTGTTTAAACATAGATGTGGATATTTTTAATAAATATCAAAACAATTTCTTGTGGCATCCAATCAAAATGGGTTTTTTATTTGTAACAAATTTTTATTTAATTTTAAATTCCAGCTAAATCTTTTGGTTTTTCATCAAAAAAATTTTATTTTTTATATTCACATTTAGAACAGTAGTTATTTTTCTTTTTTTGTCATCAGTATGAATATGAATAGGAATATTTGTAATCTTTTAATAACTTTCAGCAAGTTCCAAGTGATTATTCCCATATACAAGGTTTAAAGGCATTGATGCATTTTTTTTTGTTTTACCTTAACCATTATCCGACCATTGCTTTTATTTCAAACATGAATTGAATGATGCAAATATTTAAATATTTAATAAATAGTAGTAAAATCACCCCATCACCCACCATCTATCATTCACATGGACATTTTTTTAATATAAGTTTCTTCATCATTTGCATTCCCATGGTGGATATCATGCAAGAATTCAAAATTTAATTCTTGCCTACAACATTTTAAAGTTTTAGGTGTACCAAGTCTTAAGGATTTCTTTAAATGTGACATACTATTTTTTCGTATCATTTTAAAACTAATTGAATATTTTAATAACTATATTATTTCATCAAATAAACAATCATCCACATTATATTGAAAATTAATGATTTGTTTTCAACCAACTTTTTCCAACTCAATATTTATATTCATTTTTTAATTTAATATTTGAATCAATTTTATATTTGATAAATCTATATTTTTTCCTTTACATGTAATTATAATTTTTTTTTTACTTGTAAATTTCAATATTTAATGTTTGTTCCGGATTGATTACTATGTTTATTATCAAATACAAGGACGTCAAAGTCCAATTTAAATCATTTCATTTTTTTGTTCTTTAAATTGTTATGATAATTTATAGTATTTAGAAAATATTTTGGAATTTTTTAATTAGATATTCTTCCAATTTATTCTTATAATTTATTATTATTATTAAATGTTATTACTTTTTTACATGTTATCTCTAAATCAATTTTATATTTGATGAATTATATATGTTTGTTCACATATAATTATGGTTGATTTTTTTATTTTTAAATATGAATATTATCTTTATTTTTTATTATCAAATACAAGGATGGTAAAGTCCAATTTTTATAATTTTCTACTATTATTAATAGATGTTATTAGATTTTTTTAATTTAAATGTCCAAGATTCAAAATACTTTATTATATATACATTAACAAAGAAGATGTATTATTTTGTGCACTATTATATTTCAAATATATATACTTGATTTAGGAGTTTGTCAATTTAACAAGCATCATTATTCTTTCTCATTATTATTAATATATCAAGCATGATGTGATACAACTTTTTTTTATTATGGAAGAGGTGATTGGAAAAAAATCTCAATAGACCAGTTAATTCAAACTTAGCCAAGAAAGAGAACCTTGAGAGAATTTTTTTACTTTCCCACAAGTTTCCCAAATAATAGTTTCTTTCCACATCAACTTATCCCATATCAAAATTTCCCCAAAAACAAAACACTAACAAATGATCATGTACATAAAAATATGTACAATTGAAAAGATGTTCATGTCCACAAAAATAGAAACATATGTTCAAAACTAGTATCACCAAATCATAACTATCATGTATACATACAAGAATCTTATATACAACAAGCATGTCTTAAGGTTTAAATTACAAAGTTTTATCTTTAATTTCTATTCATGGTCTTTTTTGTTCAAAAGAGAAAAACATAATTCATATATATACATAGAAGGATCCTATGTATAACGAGCAAGTCCTAAGGTTTAAATTGCAAACTTTCTTCACTAGTTTTTTATTCCTGGTAATCCTTGTGAAAAATAGAAAATCTAGCAATAATATCAACTATTAAACTCAAAATGGATCTACATTTTGGCTTTAATCTTAACAACCTTAGGAAAAAGCCTTGTTTATGTCTGAAGTTTTCAAGACTAATCAAATCATGACCAAGCAAAGATTTAATCCATGATCTAGTAAGAATGTAATCACAATCATCACCATTCTATTATTTTATTTTGTAGGAAATGTGATTTTTACTTTCAACTCCAACTATGTTTTTACAATTATAACAATAATGGCTATTAGTCCAGATTGTCACATATGGAAGGTGACAACATGCATAAACATTCCTAAGCAACTAATTTCACCATCAACCTCCCTTAATTAAAGGGCAAGCTTTACCCACAATAAGTCCCTTGGAGTAGGACTTTCTAAAAATGTAGGTTCAACCTGGGCTAATACCTCCGAAAGTAAGCCCTCATTTCTAAAAAGCCTTACTAAGGGGGCCTTCCCTTCCTCATTAGTTCTGATTAGCACCCCCTACATCAAATAGCCCATTGTTTGGAGGAATAATCATACATATGAAAAATCCCTCCCACTATTAAGGAGTAGGCATAATGTCCCTCTTCTTTCTTAAGATGGATATTGATGGCTATAATGTCTTTGAGTGCTTTGCTTGTAGGGTCGCCTTTCAGGTAGGGTATTCTTAGAATGAATGCTTGCTTGAAGCTGAACCAAGGGGGCTTATCTCATGAACACCCCTCTCCAAGGGTGTTACCTTGCATAAAAACATCAGTATATGTTTTTCCATGATACCCAATGGGCATCATAGGGGGGAAAAAAAAAAAACTTGAGGCAAAGCATTTTGAAAAACAAAATGCCCACTAGAGTAGGCAACAAAATGCCTCACCATCTGCAAAGTACATATTTGGCTTAATAACATGCCACCCAAGTACATAGAAAAAATTATGCTAGTGCATTTTCAAGAAAAAACAATATGTGCATGACTTGGTTTTACCAAACAAAGTATCACACACATCCTAATAAACTCATCATCCAACAACATGTTCTAAGACTTATATACACTTCAATCCTTTGTCAGGCCCTGTTCGCATAGGGACAAGGACTATCACATTGGATCTAAGTTTTGCAAGTTTTATTTTATTAGAATCAGTTTCACATTGGTGAATTCACTACAAGAAATCATGGTTTTTTTGACCTGAAATTTCAATCAATGAAACCCCCCATATGGTTTTTTTTCCCCCATGTCCAACTTGACCAAAGTGCCATTTTGGACAAGTCAATTTGAACTCAACCATTTTGATTAGGTTTTTTTGGTTGGTTTTTTTCACTAGGTTTTTTTTACCATGTTTTTTTATTAAATCATCGTGATAGTAATATAATTCGGGTAGCTACCAAAAATACATATCATTTAAATTATTTTTTTAAAAAATCATATGAAAATATTAATTAATTAATTACCCTACCTACCTACCTAATTAATAAACCTAATAATTAATGCCAAAAATATATTTATATATTTACCTACCAACCTTATGTCTTAGGCCTAAACTAGGCCACCTAACTTAGCCACCTAGGTTAAACCAAGTCATTTAAGCTAAGCCAAGCCAAGCCACGTAAGTTAAGCCCCTAGGTTAGGCCAAGTAGCTTAAGCTAGGTGGTCTAATAGCTTTTGCAACCTTGGCTACTTAATTAATAGCCAAGGTAGCTTAGGTTGTAAGTGTGGGGACTTAAATTCTTCAACTTCACATTGAGGAATCCAATCTTTAACCATTGCACCACCACCCCATAAGGTGATTTTCTTGAACAACATATTTGTAATGAACATGATTTTGGACCAACATATTGTAATTAACTTCCATGAATTCTTTTCAGCATGCATATTATACTAAATGAACTTGAATTTTTTTGCATTATTTATTATAAGTAAGGCAAATCAAATAGGTAGGAAGTACTTATTAATAAATGCATGTACCTAAATAACATGTAGGTTATAGTCTATTAGGCATTATAGGTACCTACTAACCTATTAATAGACCCAACCTAGGCAATATTATGTAAGTAGCCTAGCCTATTAGGCAAGTTTAAGGTTAAATTACTTACCTTATAGGCGAGGATACCTACTTAGTAAGCCTAAGTGGTGTACCTTAGGTTATATATGTACTTAGTAAGCCTAGGGAGCTTAGGTTAAATTACATACTTACTTTGTAAGCCTAGGTGGCCTCAGTTATTAACCTAGTTGATAGGATATGTTACTTGCGTGGGTAATTAATAATTTAAAAAGATTAAGGGAATATTATAAATTATAAATTAAAACATAATATCAATGGTTAATAATTGATTATTTCCTAGGAATTATTAAATATTAAATATTAAATATTGAATAATGATTATTTATTATTGATTATTGATTATTAATTATCAATTAATATGTAACAAATTATTTTAAATTAATCATTTGTTAATAATTATTTATAATTATATATTAACTACTATTAATTATTATAAACTATTATTAAGTATTAGCCAAATTTTTTGATAAAATTGATAATTTGATAAAATAATTAATAAATTAACAAGTTGATGGATAAATTAATTATTGGTTATTAATTGACATTTATTTGGTGATTAATTAACTATTTAAAATATTAATTATAAATTATTGAATATTAATTATCTATTATTAAATATTAACTAATTAATGTAATAAGTTTAAATACTTGCATGTGTTTAAAGGTAGCATGTAAGTAGCCTATTAAACTTTACTAGATGTAATATGCTTAACCTAGGGCCTATTAACTATGAATTTAAGTTTAGTATGTACCTTATGCAAAATAAATTTGTAAGGTAAATAATGAAATTAATGTCGTTGATTTGACTAAATTTCAAATCAAAATGGCCAATTTGACTAATTTTAAATCACAATGGCCATTAAGTATGGTCAATTTGAGTAAACCTTGGTCATTTTGATGGACCTTTAACCTTTTTTACCAAATGTTTTGTTTGTAAAATGGTCAAAAAGGTCATTTTAATCAAATGTCTCAGTCAAAGTAAGTCGTGTTTTTCATGCTATAGGCCTTTAGTAACAATGACTATCCCCTTTGGTCAATGTGGACATTTTAGTCAAGTTGGACCTTGTGAAAAGTTATGTTTTCTTGTAGTGATTAGTTTATTTAGTGAAATGTTTAGACTATTTCAATTGGAAAGGTTTTTTTGGTGTTTACAATGTGGACACAATAGGTGGATTAAATGAAAAATTTAAAGAGTTTTTTTTAAGCGTGAAAAGGTGGTGGTGACAATTTTTTGGGTTTTGAAATTTACCCTTGAGGTATTGGGTCCATGTGATGAACTTGGCCAATTGATATGTTTATTGTGGGATTCCTTTTATTTGGGGTGTGGAAATGATGGCAAGTGAATGGGGAGATTTATAATCATGAAACTTTGAAAAAGATGATGCATCAATTTGTGTGCAAACTCCAAACTATTAGCTAATCAATCCAATTACGTCAAAGTCATGGCTTCTTTTTGAGTCTTCAAACTCTTCATTAGAAGATGATCACCTTGGTGGGTGGTGATAGAATGTGTCTTTTCTTGAAGAAATCATTGCCCTACATGTGTTGTAGGATTGTGAACATTACTTGAAAACAATAGGAAACAAAGGACAATGGAATCTAGCTTGAATTACGAGGAGAAGAAGAAAGAAAAATAACAACATGAAGCTTTGTAGCAACAATTGCATGCCACCAGAAGCATTTCATCTCCCATTTTGGATGTAGGTCTTGTTTTTCATTGTTAGATTAATCTTCCTCCTTTTTTCAATAATAATTAAAAGAATGAATTATCGATTTCCCACCTTCATATGAAGAAATGGTTTTTTTCCTCCACTTGTGTTATTTTTGTTGTTTTCACTAGTACAAAAATGGGGTGCATTTCACTAACATAAATTGTTATGGGACTTTAAAAATGAAATAGATTCATTACACTTTAATGATTTCACCCCAGTTAAAATTATTTCACGATAGGGTCATTATATAAACATCATGTTTCATTATTAGTTGACATAATTCACTATTATAATTTACCATGGTTAATAAGTTATTTTCATGTTGTTATTTTAAATATCTTAAGCTACTCTAAGATACCTTGTGTTATTTTAGGCTACCTTAGGATATTTTAAATTATATCCTAAATTATTATAGGCTATTATAAGTTATTTTACTTTAATGTATCATAAGTTATGTCCTAGCTTTTTACACTATGAAAAAACAATATGTTTTACAATTGGTCGTGCAACTCAATTTTTGAGTTGCATTGGACACTTGCAACTAACTATATTTATACATTATGAATGCTAATAAACAAGTCGCATAACTTACAAAATTATAATTCACCATATATACGATGCAACTCATTGCAATTCAATTGCAACTTTGTCAAAACAACTCATTTTCAACTATTATGCAACTCCATTATAACTCCACCCATGATGTCATGCTGACATCATTAGTTATTATTCATCTTTTAAAATTTGACACGTAACCCAATGAAAAATTTTGGACATAATGTTTTTTGGAAATATTGATCACCATTGTCCATTATGATTGTTATTGATGGTTCGAGATTGTGACACGTGGCATAATAAAAAATGCCACATGGCATATTAATTTATTTTGGATATATATATATATATATAGTAATTAGGTAGGTTGTACATAACCATAGGTAGGTAGGTTGGTCAGTTTTAAAACTTACATACTTACATATTTACCTAGGACTTACCTACCTACATAGATAGATAAAAAAGTATGACCTACTTATTTACCGAGGTAGGGTAAGTAGGTAAAAAACAATAAACTAAGTGCACTAAAAAATAGCCATGAATTATTTTTTTAATTTTTTATGTTTTTCCTTTAGGGTTAAATTTTTTGGAGTTCATCCCTTAATGGCACATCTATTTTAATGTGAGAACATAAGAAAACAAACCTTCCTTATATAATTTATAATATGGGATTCAAAGACAAAACATATGGTTAAATATTTTAATTGTTCTTTAACTACAAATTAAGTTGTAATTATATAATGCTTTTCCCACATGTTTTGTGATTGTTTTTTATTATGCAAGTTATACAATTAAATTAGTGATTATATGATAAATAAATATGTGAGTTGATTATTTAATATTTACTTATTTGAAATAGTAATTTTAATTTTTTATTTGAATTAATTAGTTTTTTCAAATAATTAATTATAAAAAATATTTTATGAAAATAACTATCTAAAGCATAAATTTTTGAATTAAACATATGATAATTAATTATCTTGATTGATTACCTTGAATTAATTGACTAATGACCTAGTTATTTAAATTAATTAATCTAATTCAAATAATTAGTTAATTCACAAATTAGGAAAATTAACATCAGGTAATTAATTACTTAATTAAATACTTAATTAACCCCATGCTATAACTTAAATTATTTTATTTTAAGTTATTATATGTTATTTCAAGTTATATTAAGAGCTATTCAAGGTCATTATACTTTATGTTATTATAGGTTATTATATCCTAATGCATAATAATTTAAAATAATTTAAAGTATAATAAAATATTAAAAATTGTATATAATAATTTAAAGTGGAATAACCTTGTGTAGAATAATCTAAAATAATTAATAATAGCCTTTGTAAAATAACTTAGAATAGCCAAAAAAGCTTATGGTAAAATAACCAATATTATTTTAAAATAATTTGGCATAAAAAAACTTAGAATAATTAGGAATATTTTATGGTATAGTAACTTAAAATAATGGAGAATAACGTATAATGGAATAATTTATAATAACCAAAAACAACCAAGAATAATTTATTATAAAATAGATCAAAATAGCCAATAATGCCCTAAAATAAAATAACCAACAATAATGAAAATTAACTTATGATAAATAACTTAAAATAGGCAATTATTGCTTATGAAAAAAAACCAATAATAACATATGGTAAATAATTTAGAATAGTCAACAATACATTATGACAGAACATTCAAAAATATTTTATTATAAAATAACCAAAAATAACCTATGGTAAACAGCCTACAATAGCCAAAATAACCTATCCTAAAATAACTAAAAATAACCTATGGTAAATAACTTAAAATAAAATAATTTAAAATAGCTAGCAATAGTTTATGATATAATAGGTAATAATAACCTATGATAAAATTGCATAAAATAACTAATTGCTTACAACAAAATAACCAAAAATAACCCACAATAATATATAATAAAATAATTATGAATAACCTATAGTAAAATAACTTAAAATAGCCAAATTGGTGTTATACCCAAATTTTGGAATTGGATTTTGGGTTTGAAATTTTTTGGACTTTTGAGTTTTTGATTTTGGGTTTTTTGAATTTTGATTCTGCACTAAATATTGAGAATGTTTTTGGCTAATGGTGAATCAATGGGTTTATGGGATTTGAATTATTAATTTAAAAAAAATTGTTTATACATTGTTTGTTTTGTGAATTTTTCAAGATCAAAGGCATTTCATATTCTTGTGCTTAATGGAATGCTTAGAATTGTAACAAGTTTTTATTTATGTAAGTCATTTGGTTTCTTGTTTATATTATGAAACTTTGAGGGATTTTTATGTATTTATTTTGGTAATTTGGAGACTTTGTTTCAATTCTTATTATTATTTTTATATTTGTTTTGAATTCTTCATGTCTTTTTACAATTGTTACAACTTTTTAATTATCTATTACTGGTTTAATCTTTTTATAGTTAAAGTGGTAAAACTACAAATTGAATAAGCCTAGATCTTAACATTAAATTGTAACTTTAACATAAAATAAAATAAAATAATATATCAAAACTTTAACATCAAAAAAGCTAATTGTTGACATTGCCATTGAAAAAATAGTTTTACCATCATCTTTTATTGTAACCCAACTTAAATCTAAAAGGGAAGTTTTAAATCAAAGCTTTAATTAGAATTGATGATTTTATATTAACTTTAAAGTATTTTGAACCAAAAAAAAAAAAACTTTAGGCCACAAAAAAATATTTTACTTACAATAAATATGAAAATTGTGTCAATTAGACATAATAGGTCAATATAAGTTCTTTTTTGATTGACAAAAATTCACAGAAAAAAAAATATATATAAATAGATTGATACCAAGATTAATATTATAAAAGTTGTAGTATATAATTTGAAAATATACAATTGTAATTACATTAACTTAAAAAATAATTGGAAAGAGATGTTGAAATTAAAAACACTTTTCTATTCGTAAACCAAAATTGCAAATCTATTGGTAATCAAATGTTCTATCATATTAATGCATCTTAAATAAATAAAACCTTCTATTAATTTCAATGTAATACTTTTTGTAAGAATTGAAAAGTTCACATTATAAACATAGATATCAAATTAACAAAACTTGGTTTTTCAAAAATTACTAATTTTAATCACAATATTGGCAAATGTTTATTTGATGCAATTGCCTATTTATTAAAATATAAAAAGATTTCAAAAGAAATTAGAAAAAATTGTATGTGTCATTTAAAAATTTGCTTGAATCTTGGAGCATTGGAAGCAATGGAATGTCATACAAGGGAGTTGACTTTTGATTTTTTTCAAGATTTACATGGTGGGGAAGTAAATGATCAAGAATCATACATAGAAAAGATGTCAATGTTAAAATTTGATGGTGAATTATGGGGAAATTACATTGCAATATTGTGAATGTCATAATATTTACAATGACCAATTCATGTTGGAAACAAAATTAATGGGCAAATAATGATGAAATTAGCCAAAAATAATTATGATAATCAAACTTTGAATATAATACATGGGATAATCATTGTGAACCTATAGATTTTTTATTTAAAAACATGATTTGTTCAAATGTTGATAAAAAACTTTGATAAAAAATGAAAATGAAAACGGATTATATCAAAGTTTATTTTGGTAATTGCAAACCAAATTGTAATCAACTTTACCAAAATTGTAAAATGAAAAGAATAATTACCCAAAATTTGCTTGCAAAATCAAAATGGTTGTTCACCTTAAATGAAAATGAAAATTTTAGTAAACACTAAATGTTTACTAAGATATAGGTTACTATATCTTTTTTATATTTCATAATATTTTTTTCATCCTTTTTTTTGTCAAGGTTTTTCTTCTTTTTAGTTGTTGAAATTGGATTTTTTTTTCGTAAGGGGACAAAATTATCAACATGCTCTTCATTTTTACCCATCACAACGAATGGTTTTAAAGCATCTCTGTTAAAAAAAATTTACCAAAAATTTTATGATATTTGGTAAACATGCATGCTATTATTTTAAAATATTATGTTTTGCATTTAAATTTGTTTTGTTTCAAAATTATATTTTAAAAATTTTGCATAAAAATTTTTAAAACAAAAAAAAAGATCCTATGTTTATATGTAATTCTTGTAAAAGGTTTTTGATTGTGGCAAACAATTGAACATGGTTTTACTAAACATATTATAAGCAATCAATTAAACTTTAAGTTTTTTTCAATATTAAATAAAATTAAAAAATGTTTGATTACACCACATCTTGCATTCACACAAATATTCCAATTACAAAAGTATGGACAATATGGAATGCATGAAAACATTGTCAATGTTCCAACAAATTTATATTTGGTATAAATTGCATTGCTTTGAATGTTGTATGATGACAGTTCAATTTTAATATTTTTGAAAAGAAAATTATAATACAAATTTGTATACATAGATTATGTTCATCTTAGCATGTTGATAAAGGCTTTATAAGAACTTTGCCAAACTCCATTGTATAAAAGTGCCAAATTTTCAATTAAACCAAATTGACTATATTTAGTGGAATTAGTAAATATAAATGAAATTACAAAGTTGAAAAAAAGAAATTATGAAAATTTGGAAATAATAAAATCAAACACATTTAAGAAGTAATTAATGAGGATTTCACAAACATATTAATGCAAAATATTTTAAGTCCAAAACATGTTATTGATAACAATGAGATATCAATACCAATAGCTTTTGGTCGAGAAGGTTTTACCTTTTAGATTACTTCATGACATGCACATTCTAAAAAATATAATTTTCCAACATTGTTTTATGGGCATCCAAAATTGTCACTTGAATGTTTTTATCAAAAGATTGTCCAAGTAGAATAATTAATAGAAATAAAAACTTTGCATATCATATAAGTAATATGTATTTTAAAACAATCACAGTTTTAATTCATTTTATATTATCATGTGCATAGATTTGTATTTGTAAAGCAAAATTGTTAGATCATGTTTTAGTAGCTAATGATGTTTCAATTAATGTGCATCTAAATAAAATATTGAAATCAAATTTAATATATAAAAAGTCAGGTCATATAAGAACATCTTTGGATTATTTACATTGTTTTTGTAAAGATGTGTTTGTAGTGATAAAAACAACTTGGCCTACCAATGTTCTTCATGACGCTCACCACAAGTGTAAACAATTAGATGATATTTGTAAAAAAACTAAAAATTATATGATCAATATATTGGTGAAAATGTAAGAATAAAAAATATGATTCATTAAGTATTAGGGAACTTGTTGGAAACGATCATGTCACTTGTGCACATTATTATTGAATGAAAAAATTTCCTAAAATTATTTGCAATATTGATTTGATATTTGGTAAGGTGAAAGATTATTTTCTTACAACCAAAATTTCAATCAATCTAAGGTTTGCCTTATGATTATGGATTATTGTGCTTAGAAAATGCTTTTAGATTTGGTGTTTTGAAAAATGAAAAATAAAATAAAATTTGTAAATAAATATTTGACAACTAATCAAATAATGCTTTAAAAAAATCATAATATGAAAATCATCAACATAAAAAAAAACATATTAAAAAATTCAACCAATTTATTGATTTCACTATCCAAAATCACCAATGAAACATACAAAAATATTGTTATATCTAAATGAACAAGATTATATGTCAAATTACCATGGTGAAATTAATATTCAAATTTATAAAAAACTCATTGACATGGGATTATGTGAATATATACTTTTTGAAAAAAAAGAAGAAAAGATTTACAAATAGATGAAAAAACATATTTTTTTGGGTTATGCTACATAATACAAAACCAATTTTATTTTTCTAAACAAAAACCAAATGATGTGTGTACAAATGTATTTGACATACACATAGGACCCTTGTGGGGAACAAATAGAGATGCACAATAATTTTTAGATCCATGTGCAACATCATTGTATTGTATTGCAAATCTTTTTATTTAAAGAAATCAATAAATTTGTAATTCAAAAAATGAAAATCATATTAGACAAATATAAGCATAAACAAACAAAAACATTTTAACACATTAAAAAGTTAAAAGGTGTATTTTTAAATGCACAACAAATGTTTACAACAAGTTGTACATATAACATTACCTATACCATTATACCATTCAACAAGATCATTTCAATTTATAAACACATGTCAACAACAAAATCATTTATATTAATTATTAACACAAAAGATAATACAAGGTTTATCTCCATATTTTAAGAATTCCATTATAAATCATTAGTTGATGAATATATGAATTGAAATAAAGGATTAAATGAATATTTGTGTTTAGTAGAATTTGTAACTAATTATGATACAAAAACAAATAAATAAATGCACTCAAAGTAAAATAATTTGTTGGGTTTCATTCAATTGACATAGATATCCAAAAAATCATTATAGAAAATTGTTGTTTTTATTTAAACCCTTTCAAAAATTGAAATTCAATTTGCAAAATTATTATGATTTACAGAGAGATCTTTATATGGAACAAATAAATGATATAAAACAAAAGCAAAAAATAATTGTATATAATTAAAACCCATCCAACTATTTTGATATTGAATGGGACAACTTAAAATCACAAGTTAAAGAATACACAAAACTTCATCAAATAAATGGATGGGAAATTTCAAATGAACTAATTGATAATGTAAGTAATCCACATAAAAATACATTATTATTTAGTACCAAAGGTATTGAACCATATGATGTATCATATGAAAAATTTGCACAATAAAAAAATTGTTAACACAATGTTTTTCAATGAATAAACCACATCATGACATACAAAAAGTTTTCTTCACATATGAAATAATTGAATTATGAACAACTTGAGTATTTTTTACGACATTTTATACCAAAAAATCAAAAACCTTACAAAACCATTTCATAAATTTTTAATAGGTGGTGCAAAAACAAGGAAAAATTTCACCTTCATGTGTATTATACAAAACATGTTACAATATTATATTAAACAAATTACAAATGTTAATCCTTTAAAACCAAAAGTCATGAAATTAACATGCACTAGGAAAACAACATTTAACATTAATGGTACAACAATATATTATGCATTTGCAATTCCATTACGTAAAAAGTTAACAAATTTTAATGCATTAAGTGATGAAATACATGACATTGTTATAAAAACATATGATTAATTTTGTTTACTTATTATAGATAAAATATCTTTAATCGAGAATAGAATGTTAACTTTCATTGATTGTAGATTACATAGTAGAAAACAAGTCTATGATCATGAAAAATTACGTCCATCGAAACCACACAACCTTGCAACTAAAATTCAAAAAACAATTCATATACAACTATTGTGCAAATATCTCTTGGGTATTACAACTTGTGTGCAACTATCCCCTTAAAAATATGATGTATTAATAAATAAATTGACAGGTTAGAAAGTTAATTAGTTGTATTATAGTTGCAAGTGAATTGAAAATGGGTCTTTTATATGGTAATTTCTACACATTGTACATACATATAGAACCAACCATGTTTGATTTTAAAATTGTTGTAAATGTGCCACTAAAGTAACAACTATGTTACAACTAGGTACAATGTACATACATGTGATCATGCTACATGTTCACATTTCCACCACCCATTATGGAATACATTTGTATTTAGTTTTCAATTATGATTCCCATTGATACAATTAGTCCAGCCATTAGTGCACCACTACTAAAGTACTATTATTCAACTATGTTATGACTATAATATAATTAGTTATAACTTATAGTACATATTCATTAGTTATTTATATCTTCATCATATATGTTTCAATTTCAGTGATTTAAAATGTTATGGGAACGCTACCTCAAGCTTTAGAAATCATCTTTGAAATGTAAAGGAAAAAGAATAATTAAAAAATAACAAGAAGAAAAATAAACTTTCTAACTTACAAAACATATTTTTTTCCTTTTTTTCCTTTTAGACCCCTCCTACTTTCAAACTTCATAACTTTCTTATTTCTTATTCATTATTTAAAGTGCTATAGGAATGCCACTTGAAGTTCTCCAAGTCGTATTTGAATTTTAATAACAATAGAACAACATACAAGAATTTTTTTAAAGGTGTTTGGGAATTGGCCTTTGTAGCATTTGATGGTTTGTTTTTTTAATTTTTTAATTTGACCCCTTCTATTTTGGGGACCCATAATTTTTTCAATTTTATTATTTTTTTGATAATTTTTAGTGCCTTAAAGGTGTTAATAAGAAGGGTTCAAGTTTTGTTTAGACACTAGGAACAATGGAGCCCTCCCTTTGGATTTGGCCTACCCTGAGCAATTAAGTGTTATAGTTGCAACTCAATTGTAACTTAATTTGTAACTAAAGAACAATTAAAAGATTTAACCCATATGTTTTGTTTTTGAATCCCATGTTATAAAATATATATAAAAAGTTATTTTTCTCATATTCTCACATTAAAATATAAGTGCCATTTTGGGATGAGCTCAAAAAGGCTTAACCTAAAGGTAAAACATAAAATTTTAAAAAAAATCATGGTTATTCTTCTATTTTTTTACCTAGGTAGGTAGGTAGGTCTTAGGTAAATACATAGGTGTGTGAGTTTTAAGACCTACTAACCTACCTACCTATGGTTATGTATAATTTAACTAGCTATTAAATTAAATGTATTTATTTATTTATTTATTCCAAAATATAATTAATATGCCATGTGGAATTTTTTTTATTGTGCCATGTGTCAAATTTTAATAAATGGATGCCAATCAATTATGTTAACATGACATCATGGGTGCAATTATAATGGAGTTGCATAGTAATTGAAAATAAGTTGTTTTGATAGAGTTGTAATTGAATTGCAATGAGTTGCACCATATATACAGTGAGTTGCAAGTGTCTTCTGCAAATCAAAAATTGAACTGCAAGGTGATATGAAAAACACCCTTTCTTTTCAAAGTGAATGAATTTATGGGTGGGTTAGATGCAATAATGATTGGTGACTTTTATCAAATTGTTAGTGGAATTATGTGAAGGGGATTATGAACATTAGATGGTTTTATGAATGGTGCCGACAAGATTTTTGAAGATTTTGCAAAAACTATTTCAAAAAAATTAGTTTGGATATATTTCCATAATACTTAGATTGGACACATCATGAATTAAAAATTTACAAATCTATGAAGAATTCTTGAACTTTGACAAAAAATGGACACCAAATGAACATAAATGATCAAAATACAATTAGGTAATAATCATTTTCACACTATCACGATTCCTAATTCAACTAATTATGAGATGGACTATACATTGTTCACAAGGGTTGACTTTTGATTGTTTAACATTTGATTCAATTGGTGTGACAAAAGATGGATTAACATGTATCACATTATCAAAAGTTCATTCAACAAAACATTTGTACTAAGTTTTTCGATTCTTGAATAAACACTTTCAAATAAATCATCTTGTTTAAGAAGAAATGTTTCAATCAAAAAACAAATGCAAAGTACAAACTTGCTATTATTTTTTAAAAGTCCTACCATTCAAATTTTTTATTTATACAATCACTTAATACTTCCTCCTTAACATTACATTTTGAAAATATTCTTGTGAATCCAAATCTATTAGCATATTATTATTTTTATTTAAATGAAACAATAATAAAAAATGTTAATTTCAATTAAAAAATATACAATGATTTATCACAAAAATTCTATGTATTATGATGTTATGATGAACATGGCACTATGGTATTTTATGATGACAATGTGTCATTGATAGAAAACACAATAGTCATAAATTCTTATGTTGAATTTGTCACCACACTTTTGAAGGACAAAACCTGAGAAGCATTATATATAATTGCAATATATAGGTCACCCAAAATGCAAGTGTCAAATTTCAATTATATCTTAGAAAACATAATCCAAAAAATGCCTTCACATTGTCTGAATGTAATAATTGGAAATTTCAATATAAATTTCTTAACAAAAATAATTCAATCATCAATATTATAAGCACTTATGAATAAATAAAATTTTAATCTCACTTTTTTAGAAAGCACTACTATTAATGATACACAAATAGATCACAATTGGACAAATGCACATACAACAATACCATTATAGATTAGCACAAGCATATTGGACATATCATAAACCCATATATTTTGCTTTCAAATTGTTTGATTATGTTCCCCAATTTGTATTACCACACAATACCACAAAATGACTTGGTAAGTTGCTAAAATGAAATGTGCTAGAAAAATAACTTGAAGATCATACCAAGAACATTCTAGAAAAACATTTGCAAACCTTGAGCTTGAATTTGTACAATTCAAGTCAGTAGTCCAAGTGTTATGACAAATGGACTTTACTTAGTCTATGATGCTTATATAATTGAAAATTGACCTTCTATGGTCAATTCATAATTCTCTTGGTTTTATTTGCAACTAGTGTTTTGTGTAATCAAACATCTAACTTATCTAATTCATAACCGGTGTTATATTTATGAAAATTATATTTCATGAAGTAATAGTTTACATCACAATTAAATTAGAGGTTGAGGTTTTTGTAGGATCATTGTCATAACAAAAATTTAATAATCTTATTAAATTTGGAAAATTTGGGTCCGATAAATTGTAATGAAAATGAAAGAAAATAATACAATAAGAAAATAGTTCATGCCCAAACCTCTTACCTAACTCACTTTTCTTTGTATTTAGATGTGATACAAAATGATAAAGACTTTACAAATGATAAATCTTTTACAAGAACTAACTTGCCAAACTTCATTGTATAAAAATGCAAAAATTTCAATTACACCAAACTAGCAAGATTTAGTGAAATTAGCAAATACAAATAAAACTACAGATGTGATATTGAACCGTGAAATTTTTAATCATGATCACAAATGCGAAATTGTTGTGCACAACAATGAAATGTGTGCAACCATTTTTTTTGCTAGTTGTAATTTTTTCACAATGTTTGTTCAAAGAAAATGTTTACATTCGATCATCTTTTGCATCTGAATGTTTTCATTTTTTATTGATGACAAATTTTAATCTTACTAAATTATTATTATTATTATTATTATTTAAAACAAAGGAAGAATGACAAATAGATTATTTAATTTTTGTTCAATGAGTGTTCATTTATGTGCATTGGTCAATCAATGATGTCACTTTCTAAATCAGCACGCATCAATGTTTTCAATTACAAAATTTGTTATGTGACTATAATAAATTACAATCACATAAGTGATTCAATATTGCAATTATAATAATCTTAACGTTATTACACATGTATAAAAACATATATGCACATACACACAAATACATACAAATAAATCACAGAATAATATATGTATTCTATACATACATAAATGCACAACATCTTATCTATTGGCACGGCCAGCGTGTTTGAGATGCCTTGTTTCACACACAAGAGATCCCACGCACATCAGACACCCATTACTAGACACATATACTACTGTCTTGTTGCTTCAATCTATTCAATACTCCTCCCATACTCTGTGCCACAGTATGCATGTCCTTCATTCTGCCTGGTCATGTCCACCTGAAGCCAGTCATGCACTTGGAGCTGTTGTTACAAGAAGCGGGTGAATTTTGTCTTTTGTGAGTACAATTATGTGCAGTGCACATTGCACTGAAGTTCATTAGCACACAAAAGCCCATGGGTCCTTTGTGAAAAGATTTTGCCAACAGAAATGTTGCAGCCATTCTGTATTCAAGCTGTATCTTTGTGAATTGGTTGTAAGATTTCTTGTCTTGCCCATCTTTTGTCGTATTTGTTGAAATAGATGCTGGCCACTCATACAGTCAAATGCTCCATTGCTGTAGACTGCACAGTGGCAGAGGTCTCATAGAATCCTAACCTCATTAAGTGTGCACAATTTGAGATGGAAACTGTGGTTGCAACTAATCAAGTAGTTGGTGAAAGGGATCTTCAACTACTTCCTTGCTTCAATAATATGCTGTAGTGGAAGAAACCCTCCACTTCTGTCCAGTTGACACCCATATGATTCCTAACCAGTGAGAGCACCTGCCAAATTGAGGGTTACAATCCACCTTCCATACTATAATGAATTATGGGCAATGGTGCTCAGCCCTAGACTTCAGCAGAGGCAGCTGCAGTTGGACCCAGATCATTTTGGAGCATTACTGCCATTGATGTGAGTAGCAAAACCTCCAATGGCCATTTGGGAGTGGACATCTGCATGTTCAGGACATCAACTGGGAGGGTTATCTGTTCAGATTACTCTAGCATATCTGTTCCATTGATTCATTTGGTCACCACAAATCAGCAAGAACCCAGCAGAAACATTGCCCTGACTCTTCACAAAGCACAAGGACTGCATACAATGGGAAATTCCAGGGTCTTTGCTTGCTCGTACCAAGGGCTTCCTCCTAGAAAGATTGCATCACCTCATGAGGTCAAACATCTGTACACTGAACACAATTCAGTGTGAATATTTTTCACTTTTCACTAATTCATTACATATTTTGCATTGAAGTAGGTGGGTGCTTTCATGCATGTAACTATGACTTCACAAAACAACAGTCATGAAGAACATTTTGGGTGTGGCATGCCAAAGTCAATATTACAGATCCATTGTTCCTTTTGTCTACAGTCACCTTAACACTGCATTCATTCACATGCATCCTAAACATGACAAGTATTTCAGAGCCTTTCATATGAGACAAAGATATTCCAGCTGGAAATTCCTCATAGATTTCCTGGAGTTTCCTTTCTTGTCAGCCTACATCTCTATGATCTTGCAACAAAATATGCTTTTGGTGGGGAAGTGAACAGAGAGACTTCCACAGTCTCTGCCCAGAAGCCATTGACAATGCTACATTGTCAGGCAATGGTGGATCGACTATTGAGGCCTTCACTTTCATCTCCATAACAACTAGAAATGCAGCAGGCCCATTGTCGTTGTGCTTCAAAATACAGCATTTGTTGGAAAGGACATTCTAGACCTTTCACGTTCCATACATTGGACTCACATACCTGCAGCTTGACTTCAAGGCAAAATTGATGTCAAAACAATCTCCTCCACTCGATGATTAATCCATTAAGTATGGGTTTTCTGCCTTTCCCCTGTACCACACCTGCAAGGAAAACCTCACATTCAGATTTTCAGAAAGTTTTTACCTCCAGGAATTTTCTGGTTCCTTGAATTTCTAGGCTCATCCTGACAATCCAGTGAGTTCACAAAACTAGGACAGTTCTAGAAACTTAGTACATCTCCAAAAGAATACATGTCTCATCACTCAAGTTTAGGGTTAAGAGAGAGAGGGAGCACCACACACCTGTGAAGCTTCAGAAGCATCTCAATGTTAGCATTGGATTAAGCCTTGAGGCATGTAGGGCTGTATTCCTCTCAGCCCTTGCTGGATCTAGAACTTCTCATCTCAATGAATGCACTTCTATGGCACATGCCCATCCATCATATTCACACATAGTACTCCAGATGTCACTCAGACATTGGGTCAAGTTCAAGCCAAAATGTTATTCCCAAATCCTACGCCAATTTGTAGTCTCTTGCCAATGGCCAGAGCCAACAAACAAGGACACCAATGTGATAAGATCCAGTTAGTTAATCCTTCTGATTGATAACATAATGCTTTCAACATTTGGTGTCACTCTATGAATTCCTTGCAAGACCATGATTCTATGTTTGCAAGGTGTCTCATCAATCTACACAAGCCAAGATCATGAGGGAAAAACGACAATTCTTTGAACTTGACATGAAACTCCATCTTCATGAAAATAAGTCACACATATCAGATTTATGAAGTGCAGGTGTTTGAGCCTTCACAATCACAGGGATCAAAGCAACATGGAGTAGTGAAGAGATGCTATCCACATTGTTTCACTGGCATTTCCAGTGAAAGCACAAAAAGGTGAACACTGATTACCTAGATCTGAAATGAAACAGAATTTGCACCTGTTTGAGAGTTGTTAGTGACCAAAGTGATGCCACAATACAATAGATCTTTGTGGGATTTTTGCCCACCAACCAACAACATTCCATACAGATATAACTACAAAATCTGCTCATGATGCAGACACCCTAGTCCCCCCCTCCCATCTGTGGGCCTTACCCAATGTAGAACACAAGGTGGGCATGTTGGAAGTGCTTGCCATGAGTAAGGTGCCCCACACATAAGAAAGCACCATATAAGTACATATAGACACAGCCCATGTTGGGCATGTCAAATTCCACCATTTAAGGTGCCCTACAACTATTGGAGGATGTTAAACACCCCCTAGGAACTTTGTGGGTGTCAATGCACAGTGTCCTGTATGGTTGTGCAATTCATGATTTCCATTTTCACACTTGTCCTACATGTCCTGCTATTGCTCACTGGTTTTGAACCCACAACCACACAAGAGTCAGGCCTAGTATAAAGAAGATTGAAGTTTGTAAAAAATAAATTTTATAGTTATGGGTTATTATTACCTTTCAGCTATTGTCACTAAATTTTAAAAAACTGATTAAGCACAAGGTGTGAATAAATACTTGGATCATGACATGAGATTCATACAAAGCAATTCTGAATTGGATCCAATTTGCAAACAGGTCCATGAGCCATAACATACCTGCAAATGTTTAGACACAAATTAGGCAAACTGTTATTGCAGAGTTAGCTTCTTTAATCTTCCTAACCTTTTTCCCACCTCACTAGTAATGTATTGTCATTAGGATGATGAATGATTTCACCACAATGCTTTCTAAGTTCCATTGTCTGAAGCTTTGGTCTGTGTTATGTGTTCATGTAGGTGAGCAGTAAGGCAATTGCTGAAATCAAATGAGAGTAAGACTGATTGACATAGCACTATGCAAGGCTCAAATCACCACTTTTGAGTTGTGCACTGGAGGAGCTCCTGATTATCAGAACACCAAACTCAGATTGTCGAGTAGTAAGCTTAGCAAGACATAAGTATCTTTGGTGCACTTTCTTTTGGAATTGAATGGTAATGTGATCTGGAAAATGGTTTTTTGATGCATGAAAGAAAGGTGACAAACTGTCAGGTTTTACTACCTTTAAAAACAGTAAAGATGCATGTGGCAACCATCATGCTCACAATCAATGTATTCTTCATTTTAAGGAAACATGGCAGGAAAGAAAGATGAATGACCACATAAGTCTTCTACCCCATTTGAGTCAATGGGAGTTATTGACTCCATCATTAAGAGACTGCATTCATGCAACCAAGTCTACTCACCATCATATGGCAGTCAATGTGACAAGTTGCTTACATGTCTGATCAGGAGCTTGATAGGTACAAAGAGTGTTGAGTATATAAACCAGTAATCCTATGCAAATCAGCAGTAGAATTTGGTTTAGATCATGTAGGCTACATAGCAAATGCATGGTTTAGGGTGGTGGAAAGATGCCCATCATATGAGCTTGTGGGAACAACACCCCGCTTGACCAATCGTGGCCCTGCCAGAGGACCACCTTTCTTGGGCCGGATGTCCTGCATGAAAGAAAATTTCCAATAACCCTGAGAAAAGAGACCCAATAACAAATGACAACAAGCTTGATGTGATATATGACTGTAAAAGAACAAAAGAGACAAACCATGACGTCCTTTTCAGTTTTGAGCTTCCAATTTCCTTACGCTCAAAATGCCTCTTGTCAATCCTAGATGAAAATATTAGTGTATACAAACAAATTAAGGACCAGGAAAGAAGGATAATACATAACAGCTTGCACAAATCCAGATAGGCAAGTCACACACAGCACCCACCTGATCAAAGATCGTAATTGGAATGGCAAGAGTTGCACATGCATTAGGAACATCCACAATTCCAGAAATTCGGCCCTCACATGGGCAACAGGACAAAAGCAAATAAACCTGCGGCATCTCCAAAAACCTCACATCAAAATAAAAGACTTCAGGAACATCATGATACCTATAAGTCTCTCATTTTTAGCAATGCTGCTAATAAACAATTGACAGTCTCATAGACTTTAGTACAAAGCCTGCTGTGAAACCTAGAAAAGCTAGCTTTCAAATTTGCCAATGCAAATATAAGTGGCGACAAGTTCTTACTGGAAATCCTTGAAACATTTTCTTTTGCAAAATATGCAAACAAAAGAAGTCATTGGGAAAAACAGGAGTAAAGAGAGACTTACCTGCTCTTTGGTGTATCCAAACTTTGAGAGGTAGTCAATGCAATTTAGTACAGCACGTTTATAAGCAATGCTCGCATCTAGATAATGTTGTTTGCCACTCTCATCCACGCTAAGACCTTCAAATACCAGCCATTCTGAAAATCGTGGCTCCAATGGCCCAATTTCAAATATTGGGTTTACATGAAGCTTTGTTGGCCCCATTGGTGTCAAATATTGTTCCATACCCCCTCGCAGAATCTCACATCTGGGCCACAAGGCAACCAGTCACTTCCCTAAAGTTTATCATAAAGCAATAAGCGCACAAAAACATCAATTTACCAGCAATAACAGAAGAGCAAAAACAGAGGCTAGCATGGATCATTCCATGTGACATCCACCAATGGAAGCAGGGCTGATTATAGAACAGTGCCTGAAGCTCTACACAAGCTGCCATGACAATAGTGGCTGGAGTCAACAATTATAGAACGTGAGTTCAACACGAACAGAACTTACCTCAACTCAAGAAATCCACTCATTTCAATGGCACCACAAAATGAGACTTCACCATCACCCTGTGAAAAGTGCATGTCACCCATACTCAAATTTGCACCTTCCACAAAGACAGGGAAATAGACCTTGCAACCACGACTCAAATTCTTGATGTCACAATTACCCCCATTCTCTCTCCCAGGGATAGTTCGCGCTGCTTCTGCTGCTATTCGTTCCCAATCCATTGTCCCACTTTCAACCTTTATGGAAAACAAACCACTCCCATAATGGCCATAAGTGGCTTTGCATTTAACAGCTGAAGACACAAAAATGATCTGACCTATTGAGCAAGTCACGTATGATTTGTATCAAGCTCTCAACTGTAAATAGCAGCTGTGACCATAACAAAACCAATAATCCAACTTGAACAACCAGATCAATCTTGTTCCAATTTAAATTTGGAACTTCTGATGTTCAATGATAGCAAGTCTACCAAAGAGTCAATATGAGAGCAACCAGCACAAAAGTGCGAAAGTTGGGATTTAGAAAAATTACTTTCCCAAGTAGGGCACCTTTTGCCTCAGGCAGAAGTGCAAGGGGTCTTGTATGCAAATGCTTGCCAAGAGTGACCGACTTCTCTCCTTCCTCTACAAGCGCCTTTTCTCGTGCATTCCAAATGTCAAGTAATTCTTTTGATGGTGCTGTCCCAATAAGGCCTGGATGGATGAGACCTGGAAAGCGTACCCCTACACACACACACACACACACACATGTGGAATTCATCAAATCTACAGGTTTTCAAGGCATTACTGACCCTGTTTGCTAACTAAGAATTCCCCAGCTTTTCAAGAGTTATACACTTGGTTGTCAAACAAGACCTTTCATCTGAAGACTCTCACTCCATTGCCAAATTTGGGAGGGGAGGAAAGAAAATCATTTATTCATTTTTGGTTGCAAAAAAAACAAAGTCTGGGCAACCCAAGATCAACATAAGATGTTGAAATGGAGAAATGGCCATAAAGAAACCAAACAAATTAGTTATCAATTGCTTTTTCACGTGTAGGAGGTTAGATTTCACACAAAACTAGTACCTGGAATATGGCGGGATGAAGCAAAGATTCCATCAAAATGCCAAATGGCTTTGCTGGCAGCTGGAAAATGATCAGTCAAGAAACCACCACCATTCTCTCTGTCAAATATCCCTGTAAATCCCCACTCATCACCCAGAAGAGGACCAAGGTTGCAAATTTCAACCATGAGAAGGTCTCCAGGTATTGCAGGCAGTCCTGATGTATCAGTCACTCGGATTGGTCCACTCAGATTATGCACCTGCCAGAGTTCCAGCAAATGATTGATTTTGTGAAACTCTTTAAACTGTTCTGCATCAAAACATAGTCATATGGTCATTTGGTACATAGATACACTCTTTGAATGTTTTGTACTGTTTGCAGGTCTACTGGAGGTGCATCCAAGAACCAGCATATCTGGAACAACAACACCAAGGCAAACCAATTCAATGATTGACAGAAAATCGAGATAGCTGGATGTGAGATGCTGTTGGGATGGATGGGAGCTTGGTGAGAAATTTTGTCACATTACCGTGGTAAGGTCAATGTGTTTGATATCCTCAGCACTATCATCATCAAGAATCTGACCACCAGTCCAGTCCACAGTTTCCACACGGAACACTTCCCCTTCCTTCACCTCTCCCACAGGTGGTATCTCTGGGTGCCATCTGTTGTGTAATGGTGTTGGTTGCTCCCAGGTCTTCTTCTTCACATCAACTGTCACAACAGGCCTGGGAGTCCTTGGAGCCATGTGGGAGGTGTTTCTTTTGCCAAAGATTTTGTTCTCAATCTCTTCTATTTCTGCATCCATCCACAACCACAATCCACAACTCTCTTCAGCATCAAAATTTAAGAGAAAAAACAGTAATCTACAAAAAAAAACGGGGGGATGTAAAAGAAGGAGAGAAATTACCTACCCAAAAGTCTTTCAAGAAAGCAATTGGAAGCTTTGCAATGTAGTTTCTATGCAATGAAAACTGCAGGTTCTTTTTTTTTGGGGGGTGTAAAAACCTGAATGAACACCTCTAAAGCAGATTTTCAAAGCTTGGAGATTACTACATCGATGGCAGATTTTTCAAAGCTTGCAAATGGAAGAGAGCATGCAACCTAGCTCAGTCATTATTACCTCAACAACCAAAAAAAAAGTCCGGACCCAGTCGGCAATTTAGCTAAATCTGTGAACGAAGGGTTGAAGAGGGTGCTGGAAACAAATTGCAGAAAAGCTATGCCTATTTATCACTGTTGTGTCGCACTCTTTCTGAATCCCAAAGGCAGGGAGGGATCTTCTTTCTTTTGGCCGATTCTTCGTGCGACACATCATGCACAATCTCTGCAACCTCGTAATGGCGAGAGAGAGAGAGAGAGAGAGAGAGAGAGCAGCGTTTTGGTGGCAGCGCGTATTCATCCATTCATTCATTCATCCAATATCGTTGACTGACTGTCACTCAACCGGGAAGTCAGTCAAGGATATGGATGAATTGTTACCACTGTACCTATCCTTACGCCTACACGACGAATGAATGCTTCGGAATATCCAACGACAAAATTCACAACTGGAGCTTCTCTCCCATGGATGACGATCGAAATTCCCTTTTGATCCGAACAGTGATGGACTCTCTCTCTGTCTCTGGATGAGATTTGTGCTGTGCGTGCCGGTTGGCTTGAACGGCGGTTCAAGAGATGAAGGAGCGGCCGCGGCGAAAATCGGATTCACAAGCTAACGAATCTGCGCTTACAGGCATGTAGCTAATAATCAGTAACAACACAACTTCAAGCAAGACTATGGGCCCAACGTTTTTCTTTTTTCTTCTTTTCGGGCGAATTTTTGCATTTTTTCGACCTGAAATTTTTGATTTCGACGGACTCAGAGCAGGGTTTTATTTATTTTCTTTTTTTTCCCCGTTTTGTAACGTAGCCAAACTGGTGATCATTCCCAAGAAGATTAGCCTAATTTGGCTATAGACCAGATATGAAAGTAGAAAAAAATTAAAAACCATCACATATTCTGGCTACCTAGTGGAATCTGTTGTAGAAATCTGGCAATTTATAGAAAGAAATTCAGAAAACTGGTGAAGGATGGTAACTTTTTCAAAAAAATCCTTTGAATGTGTCAAAATTATAATTTTCACGTTGAAAAAATGTGAAAAATCGCCATTAAAATGACATTGATACAAAGGATGTGACTAGACACTGGATGAGGCTAGTCTTTCAAGTGTAAGTAGTTGTCAAGGTGGTAACATAGCTAAAGTTTCAATTAGCATAGGTGATTTAATATTTGTGTGAGGTGAAGGTGATTTGATTATTTTTTTAGATTGAAAAGTGGTTATAATGGAAAGTTGTCATTTGGAAATATTTACAAAGTGACAACAAGTGTGATTGAAGGAGCTAATTGTATGTGCCTCACCAAGTAAGTGTATTTGGCTGCAAGGTTTGCAACAGAAGTACATATGGTAACATAGAACACCAACCAAAGATTGAAATCTCTTATAAAGTCCTAGTGATCAAATTGTAGCTTTATTGAACCATGAATGTATGTTTTAAAACTTTAGATCCAAGAGAAAAGGAATTGTATGTGCCTCACCAAGTAAATGTATTTGGCTGCAAGGTTTTGCAACAGAAGTACATATGGTAACATAGAGCACCAACCAAAGATTGAAATCTCTTATAAAGTCCTAGTGATCAAATTGTAGCTTTATTGAACCATGAATGTATGTTTTAAAACTTTAGATCCAAGAGAAAAGGAAGTGGCGATATTAGGGTGGGGGCCTGTGGGGAGCATTCGCATACATTGTTCAGTTTCACCCCAAATGTCCATTGAAAGTATTGAAAGATTCTTAGAACAAATAGTACTTGATGGTGGAACTGGGGTACAAAACCTTGTGAAAAAGATGAAAGAATCAAATTGTCAAAAATCTCTACAAGCATATCTTTCTAAAAACTACATCTCCAGACTACCATGCCTCACAACTTTCAATTATGTTCTGAATTTCAATTATTTTCAATTATTGTTATTGCATTATTATTGACATCTAGCACAATGGCTTCTTGCACACAACCAACTAGCATTGTGCATAATTTTGCAAGAAAAAATTAAATCCTACAATCCTTGAAAGGGATTAGAATCCCAACCTTAAAAAAGGTGTTACTCATTGCAACTCAGTATCTACACACATCCAAAACTTAATTAAAAAATAATGAATCAAATTTTGCAAAAATTCATTTGGGTTTCAATTAAAGATGCACAAATGACTAGATTATGTAGTATACTTCTAAATTTCAGTGTTGTGTAATACCTAAAAAATAAAATCGTGTGAGTTTATTATAACCTAATTTACTAATGTCAAAAAAAATAAAAAATTGTAACAATCTTTGAAGGAAAATCTTGTACAAAAATAACATAAATATTATGGATCCAAATTTCAGAATGATACAAATTGACCTGCAGCCACTGCAGCAGCACCACCTTTTTCATGTTCATTTCAAAAGAACATGACTAAAAAGTCAGTAACACTCATTCATCCGGAATCACTCAATCAAGTTTCAACCTTCCAACAAGCTCTAAAGTTATGCACCTCCTGAAAGAAAATAAATTTGATTAGAAAAACTAAAACAAACTGAACATGCAAATGTCATAGAAGTTTAACTTGATGCATTCAAAAAGTCAAAATGTAAAAGGTTGAAACCCGTTTAATTTTCAACTTTTAACATTCTGATTTTTTTGTGACCCAAAGTCTGATTTACAAATTTTGATTTATAAAACACCTTTTTTGAAAGTTAATAAAAAGGGTATTCAAATGGGTTTCAACTGTTTTGCAAACCAAGAGACTCCAAAAAAACTTTCAACTTTCAAAATGTTTTTGTCAACTTCACATCTACACAATAACACAAATTGCCTTACTAGTTAACCATGGCTTGGTCATGAGAAGTATTTTACAAAATATAAAACCTTTGACTAAAAAACTTGGTGCAGAAATTCAAATGTGTGTTCAAACAATTTTTAAATGTATTTTTCGCGAGGGAGACAATGTTGAATGTCCACTCATCTTTGGCAAACCTAAAAATCCATGTTGTAGCAACATTGGTCAATTTATTGTATTCTGTTGCTTATGGTTGAGGATTGCAAATACAAATACTTTGCTTCAATCTTTATAAAAGGATTGAACTCATCCTCTTCACATAAAACTGCCTCAGAGTTATGCAACATGGTCATTTAAAAAAATTATTTTATCCCATAAATGTCTGACCTGAAAGTAAAGCATGAACAATTTGACCAAATTGGGGCACAAAAGGTCGCTTTCAACACACCCATATGAAAAAAAAAAAGCTTACCTTCAGCCCAATCTAAGGATAAACCATATCCAAAGCAATCATGATTTCATACTTAGGGATGCAATTTTCAAGCCCCTCAATAAGGTTATGGGTTGCCACCTAGCATTCATCCTTCACTTTGCTCACTGACATGTTGAAGGTAGATGTGGAGATGTAACACCATAAATGGTAAAAGTGTACATAGGATATTTGTCCTCTTCAGAAAACCACTGCATAAGAATGCTCTCATTGGTTAAAGCCCCAATTGCATTGAAATTATTGAATGTCAAATTTTCAAACTTACCAAAAGAGCCCCAATAAAGCTTGTAAAGCCCATGTTAGGCTAGCTTGAGAGATTTCTCAAAGTCACACACAAAAATGCAAAAATGTCCCTGACTTGTGCAAGGTTGATCAATGTATTCACACAGTTGAGTAATGAAAGGAGGGTGGCGAGTGAAGGTGGCTATCTTCCCATGTGGTAATAGGAGCATTACCAAAAAATCTTTGATTTACTTCCCCAATTTCCCAATGGGCCTATCGTGGTCCAAAACCTTTGTTGCCTTGTGGCAAATTTTCCCAGAAAAAAATTGTTGATTAATATAACAAAACAATAGATATTATCTTCCCCACCTACCCACCTATTTGCTCCTACCTACATACCAACTAACTACCCCTATCATATAGGGGCCTACGAAACCAACTCACATTCTACAAAACATGATGCTGGTCTTTAAACAATGAAGGCATTGCAAATAACTTGTTATCTTTTAGTTATTAAGCATGCTTTTGGCCCACACTATGGGAACATTGTATCTTAGGGTTAGTTTCCACTTGACAAAATGAATAATTATTATTTTTCAAAAAGTGAATTCATTTTTTAATTTTGATTTTTTTTTCCCATTGTCTTCTTAATATTGTGATATGAGTAGTGAAATTATTCATAGTGTAACCTATGATAAAAATGATGAAATCAACATGTCAACTTCATATTTTCACAAAATTTCATTTCACTATTTTGGGGATTATTTAATGACAAAACTAACCTTAGGGTAAGGTAATCAACACCTCAAATGCAAGTAATGTAGAAGGTGCTAATTAGGGCTTTTTTCAATTTTGTGACATAAGTGGACATCCAATCATTCACAAGAGGACTTAACCAAATTTGGCTACATGTAAGAGAGAAAAGTAGAAATCTTCTGAAACCCAATTATATACTAGCCATGAGCAAGAACCTGGTCTAACTATGAGAATTTCAACTTTTTTTCCCCTCAAAATATGAGGATCTTTGGGCCACTTTTCCCAAAAATTCTTTGTACAAAAGTCATGGCCTCGTTTTCTGTTGTTGCCAAGTAACAAAATTTTGTCAAAGACGAAAGCGTTAGTGCAATATGGCTGAAGTGCAACCAAGTGTAGTGTGCAAAGTGCAACACCCTGCCAATGGCTATATGTTTCAATCTTTATATGTTTAGGTTTTGTGTTCTGAAAAACCATCACACAAAATTAAACTTACAAACCCTAACCCTAAGTTAGGGTTTGAATCCCTAGTCAGTGATAGCTCTAGGTCGTTGAAATGCAAAAATCAAAATAATATGTAAAGTTTTGGTCAATACCAAATGTAATTTGATCTAAATGAAATGAAATGGAAAAAAATTCATGGGAATTTGTTAAATAATATCTTGGTGTAATGGAATTTCAGAATAATTGTGCAATATAAAATAGAAAAATATTAATTTTGAAATGCGGGTTGGATCATGCTACACATTATCAACCTAATGATTAAATACACTTTAGATGGATTGATGATCACAGTGATTCCTTACATTTACCACTTATATCCATTATGTGTTTATAAAAAGCTGGCCAGATTTTTGTAATTTATGTGGAGATTCTCTTACAAAGAGTATTATGGCCATCGGACCTGGGTGGCCCTTTTACTTTATTCCTGCGATAACTGTTGGGTATCCAAGGGGCACCTGCTGAGTATCATGGGGAAAGGAGAAAAGAAAAAGAAAAAGCAGCACCCAATTTTTAGGGCGTGTAAAGCCCATCGATGGGAGCTTTACAGAAATTCAGGACTCCCCTGGCTCCCCACTGGGAGTCCCTTGTTTTCGTAAAGTACCTGTCCTGAGGCTTTACCCTACAATTTTTTAGTGTTCACATACATCCAAAGCAAGCTTCTCTTTTCTTTATATACTTTATGAAAAGTTTAATAAAAGCATTCCTCCAGCATAGTGTGTGCCAACACAATACTTCATAAATTAGACAATGGTAGTGAAATTAGATTGCTCGTCTACTAGTTGGAAGTCCATCATTTGATTTAGGAAAAAAATAATCCTTTCAATGTGAGCTTTAGATCCCTCAGCCTATCTATCTATGAAGCAGGGTAGTTTGTTTTGTTTTGTTTCATTATGCTGAGATCTTCCAAATCACAAAGTGCTTCATGTTGCCGCACTCTTGACATCTTTGGAAAGCTTTTGATGAGTGCACCACATTGGTTTGAGACTGTTTGGAGCTACGATATGAAAGCTATCGATTATTGAATCACTTTCTCAACGAAAACTAAACAAAATTGGAACTGAAAACTGTATTGGAATTTGGGGGTGTTCTTTGTGTTGTTGGAAAGCCCTCAACAATTCAGATTTAATACAGTTCATTTCACAATTTTCAAAGCTAAGGTGTGAAAAATATTGATTTCTGAGTGGATTTTGTTGTTAGAAATTCAAATAAATTGCAAAAATTGGGTTTGGAAGGGAAAATCAGTTGAGCCCTCAATGTGTCAACACTAGGGCCAAAGGCATGTTATACTAGTATCAATATAACTTTCCCTTTAAAAGCAATTTGGACACTGTACATAATACATACATCTGACTACAGAGAAGATTGCATGGAAATGGGTTTGTTTTATATTGGAAATTGGATTCTATTTATAAAGTAGTGTTAGTAGGCCACATGTCAAAAATCAAGAATTTGATGTCATAAGTTGCAATTAGGTAGATGATCTACTAGGCCTTCCATTCTTCTCGAATCTCAATTCTAATATGGCGATCATTTTTAATAAAAAGAATGGGGGGGGGAAGGATTTCAATTTTGTAAGTTGTTATTACCTAAGTAGGTATTGCAGCTATTGGTCTCCACTTAGTAGTTTTATTTGATGTATAAAACTATAATGTCCTTAAAATCCCATTCAATCTTAATACAGAATTTTACCATGTAACTTGTATGGGACTTTTGATTTTGTAACTTGTTGCGACTTGGTATTAATATTGTGCCACCTTTTGTGCAATCCTTTCCATTGTGTAGTGTGTAGTGTGTGCAACAGGAAGTGAACTTTGTAACAGTATGCATTTCGATGGAATTGTTTCCACACTAGAAGATATACATAATTCTCTTATGTAAATTTTCTTCCTGTTTCTGCTGTTTCTGCTTCGCTCTTTGTGCGAGAGATGAAGGAGATGACACTGGCTTCCTCCTGCAACCATCCTCTGCGGAATGAATTTCTGGGGAAGCTACGGCAGAATGCCTTCATCCTGGACACTAGGGTTTTGACGTCACAGCAACTTCTACTCATGAAGACCTCGCCACCAGGCTGGGTTGAAGGGGTGAGTTCTTCTCAATACCCTGCCAGCTTTTTTATTTCTTTGATTTCCTCTGCAAAAATTGGTGTTCTGGGTAGGATTTTCAAGGTTTTGGAGATTTTGGGGTTTGCTTTCAAGGTACTTGGGTCCACATTTCAGCACGATAGAAGTTGCAGATGTCCTGGTTTCAGGTGAAAGACAGACGCACGACACAGGATGATGATTAGTGCTGCTGGATTTACTGCATTGGGGTTTGGGGTACAACATATACCCCGCCAGATTTTTTTCTCATTTCCTCTGCAAAATAGGTGTTCTAGGTGGGGTTTCAAGGTTTTAGAGATTTTAGAGTTTTCCTTCCTAGGTCCTTGGTCTGCATTTCAGCATGGTAGAAGTTGCAGATGTTGTGGTTTCACACAGGATGATGATAATTACAGCTGCTGGGGTTAGTGCATTGAGGTTTAGGGTACAAACATAGTTTTCAACCTTGAGGTTGCACCGGTCATCCTGTTTCGGTAAAGAGGAGCAAAACTACAATCTACACCTGCTGGGGTTTAGGGTTTAAACCAATATTCCACCTTTAAGGTTTAGGGTACCATGCAACAGGTATTGGCAGGCAAGGATGGCAGAGAGCGAGTTCGGAAGTGCACATTCAAACAATGCAGGCAAGGCCCTTTTGAGGGATATTTCACTGAGTCAGAATTTGAGTACATGCTCATAGAGGTGCACCAGTTCTGCAGAAGGAGTCAGTGTGGGCGGACCTCTAGGATCCCCTTCTTTTGTATGTACTGTGAGGAAGATTTTAAGGACAAGGGCACACTCTCATACCATAGGATTAAGAATGAGTGCTCAAAACGCCCTCCTGGAGGTGGACAGTACCTCAAAATGTACCCTTTCTGTGACAAGACAGAAATCAAAGCTGTGTTCGAGAAACACAAGTTGCAGTACCCTGTGTTGCCTCCACCACCACCACCTGAGAATGATGATGCTGCAGCAACACAGGGACAGGAATTCAAGGTCCTCCACAGACACAAAGGAGAATCAGAGAAACAGAAGGAGTGGGTACATGGAGTCAAGGAGACAAAGAGGAAGGAGAAAGTGGATAAATCAAAAGTCAAGAGCAGTAAGAAGGACAACATGGAAGCCAAGGGTACTGGGGTATCATCTCCATTGGTGGATAGCGAGACAGACACTAACTTTGAGGATACTCCAAGACAGCAGAAAAAATCCCGAAGAGAAAAAGAGCAGTGTTCTATTGAACCTAGGTTGCAACAGGTGAACCGTGCCAAACCACAGGAGGCAAACTTTCTGGCAGGACCTTCCCAGCAAAGCAGTATCATTCACCCCACCAAGACAAAATTACTTCCTCTGCATTCAGTACCTGACTGTAAGGAAGCACATGCTGTACCCACCATCCCATCTCTGAAGCCTCGCAGAGCTCTGCCAGAAATGGAGCTTTCCTTGCCCAAGACTAGGGAGGAATTGGAAGCAAATGCCAGGAGAGCAGCCCAGAAGAAGTTCCCCTTGGAGTTGAATGTGGGTATTGATGCTACTTTGTCTCCCTCGGTGGACTGTTGTCCTCCTAGTGGACTCTACCTTCTTGCAGAACATACCTCTGAGATCATAAACTCTGAACTTCTAAAGGACCTGCAAGCAGCTATGGAGGCAATGCTTAGTCTGCAAACCCAGGACATTCTTGCTGAACGTATTTTCAAGGCATATGGGCAGTATCTCTTTCGCACTGATGTTGGGGTAAGCTTTCAACATATTTTCATATTTCATTTGCTGTAATTCCTTCAGCCTTGCAATATAAATTAAGGTTTGTGTGATATGCAATGATTTAATGGTCTCTCTGGCAGGCCCCTGGAAGCACCAACAATGACCAATACATTGTAAAGACCGTCAAGGCATTCCAGAAGAAGCATGGGGAGGCAGATCCCCTGGCCCGTGAAGAAGAGATCAAAGCATTTCAACTTTACTTAACTGCTAAGGGCAAACAGCAGGAGCTTTGGGATGCTGTTGAAGCTAAAAACCACCTCATGCTCATCAAGCAGGATGAGTTTGTCAGAAAGGAACTGGAGAAGTGGGATAAGGCTGAATGCATGAAGAAGGAGAGTAACAATTGGGGTTGGTCACCACTGTTTCAATTCCTCAAGATGAACTCCATTACTTCAGGGCCCACTCTTATGTGGACTCCAAGTGCACCTTGGCAGCACACATCTGAAGAGCTACTGGCCTTAGTTGAGGCTTGTGATGTCACTGCATCTGAAGATATCCCTTGTCCTCCATTGGTCAGAGTGCTGAAGCTCATTCAATTTAGTACAGTAGGAGGTCTGGTACCACTGTGCTGCCCTTTTAGAGGCCTATCAAAACAAAAGATTGCACATGTACTGCTGAACCAGAGCGAGTCAGTTCACTTTACAATAGCAGTAGACAACCTCATAGATGTGGGCTTCCTTTACTTCCCTCACATGGATATGAACAACAACATTGCTGAGGGCATTAGGAAAGATCTTCTGGGCTTGCTGGGATATTTGTCATCATCTCAAGAAGAACTCATAGATCTAACATGGAGGTGGCTGGTGAGATCATTCTGTCGTGCTGTTGTTGATATGGTGAAGATGGGACAGAGGATGGAGCTGGAACTACTTTGGTTCAGACCCGTAGAGGGACCAAATGAAGTTGCAGGCAAGCAAGAGGCTACTGCTGTGTTCTATGATGTACTGCAGATAAGGGAGAGCTTGGACATGGGCTGGATATTTGTCCAATCAGCAGGTAAGATCCTTTTTTCATAACACCAACACCTTCTGTTCTTGTTCTGCAGTACATTGTAGTGAATTCATATTGACAAAATTTTCTTTGCAGACTATAACCAGGATCATAAGGACAAGCTGATTGAAGCCCTACGTGGTTTCCATACTGCTACTGCCAACTTCACACAGTCAGTTCTAGCCACTCAGCCTCCTCCTACATCCACAGTATGTGGGGCAGCAGACTCTATGGAAGGAGGTGTTGTTCCTGCTGTTACTGATGTCACAAATGTGACACCAGACATAGGGACCCTCTTGCCAGAGTGGTCCTTGACTCCTGTTGGGAACTTTATGGACATGTTGAAGGACTCTCAGACTGTGCCAATTCATGACGAAGGACATGCAGGACCTCCTGTTGAGATACCCATGCACAGCTCTGTTATGCCAAGTACAGAGAAGCATATACTGGACTGGCATGTCCTGCAGCCAGGGGCATTGTATCCAGACCTAGGAGGAGATGCAGGTTTGCAAGGCAGTCCTTGCAAAACATGGTTGCGCACTAAACCAAAGACTCTTCCTTACATTGCACATGGTCTGGGTTTACACTTGGGGATTCGAGCTGGATCTTCCATGCGGTTGATGCCAGATCTAAATGCATGGCAAGAAAGTGATGTGCGGAATGATACATACTACGCAGCATTTGGAGTTCAGGCAGTATCATTGTCTGCCATGGCAAACCCTTAAACATTGCAAGCCTGGGAGAAAACAAACACTGTTGTCCCTTGTTAGGTACTTCAACTTACCTTTGTAGCTAAGTTTTTGTGAACTTCTAAATTGTGTAAGATTTTGCTGGTACATGTGTTGAAACCATATGTGCATCTGACAGAGGCAGTATTTGAGCAGATTTGTTGGTCATAATTTGTTAGGAGATTCTTTGTATGATAGGTCCAGACAGGGCTTGTTTTGATGGTTGAAACAGATGTGATCTGATCTCAATGTAAATGGTCAAAGGGACACTTAACATGTGATTGTCATTGTAATCCAGGAGCTTTCAGTTGTGGGGGTTGTTGCAAGATGATGTAGAGCCCATGGTATATGTTATGAAGGTGGAGAAGCCCCAGCCTTTGGAGTCATATGGAGATATTGGAGGTAGACTGGACCCCACAGATTCAAGAAATTAAAGACACAGTTGAGCTACCTCTTACACACCCAGAGCCTTATGACGACAGCAGTATTAAACCTTCCAAGGGTGTGATCCTTTATGGTGAACCTGGAACACGACAGGACATTGCTTGCCAAGGTGAGCTTTCAAAGTACATTAACAACACCCAAGAGTCAGGGATTTTGTTGGTTTCAGTTGTGATCAGTTGTTGTGGGCGCAATAGGTGCAATCTAAAAGAAATGACATTTGGGTGGGAATTTGGAGCATCTGGCAGATGTCGATTCCAGATCAGCAACACTTTTGCAGGTGGTGGAAAATGAACTCATTCAAAAGTATTTGGGATATGGTCCAAAGTTGGTGCAAGAGCACTTTCCTGTTGCTGATGAGCTTTCCCCATTCATTGTCTTCATCAATGAAATTGATGCTGTTGGGTTCCATGCCACCTGGATGATATGATGCACATCAGGGGGAGAGTGAGAGATCCCGAGGACCATGCTAGATTTGTTGAATCAGTTGGACAGGTTTGATGTACACACTGATGTCATTTTGGCTACCAATCATACTGAAAGTTTAGATCCAGCTCTGCTTCAACCTGGTAGAATTGATCAAAAGTTCAAGTTCCTGGTGCCAGATATTAAGACAGAGTGGAGAATTTTCCAGGTCATTACACAGTACCCTGCAGTGGTTTGGTGGTCATGTGATGTTTGGGGAGAAAGTCACAAATGTTAGCTCTCCTGCATTTTGGGTTGTTGAAAGGTTATGCTAGACTCTTGCATGCAACATTGTACAGTTCAATATTTAGTGCCCTAATTAAGTCTCTCTTGTGTTCTGGTTTTGCTCTGTTGAGCTCTGGTTTTATTTTCTAGTCTGGACATGTCACAAACTGCATGTGAAACAGGTTTATGAGGTGAAAAGAATGTAGATAGATTCTGCAGACATATGATCTCCTTAGATGTATGTGAAAATTGAAGTGAGACTCAGTAATGAATTGAGTTTTTTCATGGCTGTTGTTCTGTCACATGCAGATGATTCATTCACACATCCCAAATGACCTTGTCAGATGATGTCAATTTGGAAGAGTTTTTGACCAAGGACGAATTTTCAGGTGCTGACAGGAAGGCCATCTGCACAGACTCCAGAGGCTGGCCTGTTGACCCTCCAAGAACAACAGATGAAGGTCAGTTGCCATTTTTCTTAGTCTACTTTCCTCACATCAAAGGTCTCATCAAGTCTTGGTACATGATGAGAATTGTGGGAAGAAACTAAGACTGCCTCTGATGTAAGTAAATACATAATCATCTTGGCATTCAAGTGATGTATTGTGCATTTCAGGTACAGCTTCAGCAATCCAAAGGTACCTCAGAGTCCAAAATAAGTTGAGCATGTCTGATTGCGGTTGAATATGGTGTTTTTCCTGAGATGGAAATGAAATTTACTGCAGGTCACACATGCTGATTTCAAGAAGGCAAAGGAGAAAGTGATGTACAAAACTTTGAGGAGTTTCCTGAAGACCTGTATACGTAGGTATATGGTTTTCACTTGGAGCTGGCTCTGTCCTTGACTACCTATCTTTATGCAGGCATTAGGAGTCAGGAGAGCTCCTGCAAAAGCAGTAAACTTGTATGTGAGTTGACTGTAACATCTATCAGGATTTCCTCTTCTTGGTGGCAGTTTTTTGGGTGCTAACTGTTGAATAGCATTATTTTCAGGTCACTGTACTGGCAATGAATTGTACTGGTAGAAAAAGATGCTTTTCAGATGGCTGATTTGCCCACTTATAGAGGGGAGTTTGACAGTCATGGGACTATAATATTCTCTTGTATATGCAAAGATGGCAAATTGGATATCAATTTAATTTGTTGTACTGATTAAATTGTACCATTGATTATTATAATTTAAGCAGTGGTAAGGGTATTTCATATTTAAGAGAGTAAGAAGAATGAAGAGGGATTGTATGTTTCTGCAGTACTTACACAATTGTTGTTTATCATTAATGTACAGTTATCTTGATAGTTCAATGCCCTTTTGGTTTGGACAGTTGTCTGTTTACCTTGCAGTTGAGGTCAGATTTTATATTTTCTGCAGTACTTACACTACTTTTGTTTATTATTTATGTACAGTCATTTTGATAGTTTAATGTGGTTTTATTTTGGACAATTTGTCTGTTTTCCTTGCCATTTTGATTGGTTGGGGTGTTGAGAGAATGGTATAAGGTTGAGTATTACATTGGGTATTGAGAGAATGCTTTTAGGTTGGGTATTGTGATTGATTTGGCTTCGAGAGAATGTGGTGAGGTTGGATATTGTGATATGTTGGGTGTTGTGAGAATGTTTTGAGGTCGGGTATTATGATTAGTTGGGATATTGACATTCTCTATGCAAAAATTAAAACACCACGGGAGACAATGAGAGATGATGTCTAGGCTGTTTTGTTGCTGATAAACTTTGTAATCCAGTGGAAGTCATGGGTTCTGAGGTTTACACTTCAGAGATTGACTCTGAAGGAACTCGTTGCTCAAGAAAAGATGAGTTACAGTCAAGATGAGCTAAGTTCACCCTGAATACAAGCTCAACAGTTGTATGAAACAAACTCATGCATATGCTGCTGCAGGATAGAAATTTTGAGGTTCATAGGACTGTCCAATGTTAGAACTTTATGACCAACTGAGAAACGGTCAATTTTTATGATTCTGCACTCCTTGGACTGAGTAGCCTGGCAAGGAAAGGTTGCACAATGCAATGATGCAAGATGAAGAGTAGGGCTGCCAGTCCCACAAGCTGGGCCACTGCTAAGTAGATTTGGCGGAACAAGGAGTTGGGTCTAGTGACATCTCAATAGAGAGGTTTGCACTGGTTGTAGTATTCCATCCAATTCATGTCCATGCCCAGAACAGATTGACCCTTGGAACTTCTGGTGGAGGAGAATTGGTGATTGGAAATAAGAGATCGCATTGTCCCTCCACTGCCTTCCCCAAGAACTTTTTTCATCTTGAGTATTGACGAACAGCTTGGAAAGAAATTCGCAATCAGTATTTAGATTGCGACCAGTATTCAGCGATGGCGGAAATATATTCACGTGGTCGGATCCGCAGAAAGTACACATATTGTCCTTCAGCTTGAAAGTGCGGCTTAGGTACTTAGGATCGATGGGATTGTGCCATCGCATGCATAGGTGAAGCCTATCAAGTTGTTTGCATCGTACTCGTAGATGGGATCTCCACGCGTGTTGTTGATGATGAAAAAGTGTGTGAATTCCGTCCCGCTGATGGTTGTCGTGGTGCAGGGGCACGAGACGACATGACGCTTGTGGGAGTCGACCGGGAATGCCGACTCCTCCACAGTGAGTCCATACGACGCCAATTCGTTGAAATGCGTCTTGATGGCGTAGTCTTCACCCCAATGCTTCAGGTATATGCGATCCGTCCTGGTGTTAGGCGTGAGAAACAAGAAGATGTACGTACAACCAACCGCTACTAGATGCACAACCAAGGTAATCCACTCCAAAAGCGTAAGGAATGCCCGCCAAAAGCCCGCGCATCCAGCAAAATCTTCGGATTTGCGCCTGCCATGCATTGACCCAGATTGCACAAGAAACATCATTAGACGAAAAAAGTCACAGTGCACATTATAGACAAGAACCACCCGGCAACAGTGCAGGCAAGTGTAGTCCCTCAACAGTTTCCAGTGAAAGTCCACTAGACTTCTCGACATGGTGATATTGCTAAACCAAAAGCAATTGCGGCCATGATCTTCCGAGTCCCCATCAAACTTTAGGTATCTCTTCCACCCATCTGAGCGAGAAACAGACTTACTTATCATGGGAAGAGTTGTTGGCAGTCACTAGTAGTGTGGCGAAGTAGTGCACTACGCGTTCACAATACCCGGCGCCTGCAGCGCTCTTGCTGCTGCCGTACTCCTCCTTCGACGGCTCCACCAGTTTACAACTCATGCCCATATTCTCAGCAACGTCTATAATTCGCTCACAAAACGTTCTGGAGGGCCGGCAAAACTCTCCCACCAACTTTTGCCTACAATCTATCACCACCCACAACAGCAAGACGACTTTAATATTAGTATCATCATTTTCCAATAGTTTGTCACAACACATACATTGCTAGACTCTAGCTCATGCATGTACTGCTTTAAATATTGATGATTGAAATATCTAGATCCAGGATGTCCACATGAAATCGCTCGGTTCGATCGAGGACCTAAACATTACTCTAACGAAATTGTTTACCATAACGAAACTGGCATTGCGACAAGCAAAAAGACCGCATATACCTGTACAATTTTTATGTTGCTGCGAAAAGCTTAATTACACTGCTTTATTAAGCTCAGAGATTGAAGCTCTCTATACCACACTAATCTTATGACTTCTGGTGATGTAATAATATTTTATCAAATGAATATTTTGGTGGCCATTCATGAGTCGTCGACATTCAGTTACAGCTAACTGTGACTTACAAGAGGGTTTCAAAACCGAATCTGCAACTCCTGAAAGAAGTGATGTTTAGCTGCAAGTCAAGCTGGGCGGAGCTACTTTATTACGCTACAACATTAGTCGGACCCCTGCATCCGCCGCTGCAGATGATCTGCGGGACAGGGCCAGGTGCAACAGACAGAGACAAGAAGCTGGTTGAAGAGCTTGGCAGGCGATAAATAGTATGTATGGGCAGACAGCTCCCAACTATTATGAGCGCCGGAAGGTGTAATAGAAAATGCAACTCTCGTGGGCCGCTTAACTTCCAAAAAGAATTGCAGATCTCACTACTGCCTACCAAACAAACCATCACTAGCGCCGAAATTAGGCCTTCCGGCAGATCGCATATTACCGAAATCCGCATGCGGCCTGTCCTCGTCTAAATGGGTACGCTTCCACGGCCACGGCCCACTTGCGGACCTGGCACCGTGTCCAGGATTAACCTGCGTTGGGGAACAGAATGTCCCGGTATAGGACCCAGTGGATAAGAACTAAACAACCCACTTCTTGTCAGATTAATAGGCTAGGCTGGGCAGTCACAAAGGGGATGAATTCAACGAGAGTTTTTAAAAGTGGATCAGGACCCTCCTCCAACATGATTTATACATAACTCTGACACTAAAGAGGACCTCCGCGCTCTGAATGGCTATCAGGTCACCAGTTATAACCAGTGTTGTGCGGTTATTTGAATTTAGAAGGAACCCTCAGTTCGAGTTTTTAGATTATTTGAGAATCAGAAAACCGCCTGTTCTAGTTCTTTGAAAAAAAACGTAATCAAAGAACCCCCAATGGATTATGTTTCTTTGGAAAAAATCATAATCAAAGGAACCATTAGTCCCTTGATCATTTCAAAAACCCTAAGACCTCATGGTTTTAATAAAGGAACCGGCAAAAACTGGTGGTTTTATCCAGTCTATTATTTGATTTTTCCCAAAAGCTCAGAAGCATGGTTACATACTGCCTATAACTGGGTCTTTTGATTTTTTGAGAACTGTGGTTATGAATCTGAAGAACCACCTTGATAACCATCAGGGATCTAGATCTGTTATGGTTTTTAAGGACCACCCAGCGCTAGTTACAACAGAAAACTTTTAAATTCCTTGCAATTGCCCTGCTGCAGCAGAATACATTATCCTTCTGTTTTGACTAGAACAAGCTACCATGTCTATTTAAGGTAGAATCAAACAAAACCAAGTGCTTTTAACACATAACTTGTCAAATAAAATAAATTGGGTACTACATGGTACATGTGGGTATGATAAGTTATAGGTCCACAATGTAATTCAGTAAACCTACTTACATGAGTAGCAACAGAAAATTGATGGATGTAGGACACAATAACTTATAAAAAATAGGAACATAAAGCAGAATTGAGAATAGTAGACACTGATGCGCATTACATACTATTCAAATCATTTGTCATGTACTCTTAGCATGCAATAGACTTTCCCCTACAGAATTTGCTTCCACAAGAACAATCAAAAGTTGGGATAGGGTATGATGAATCTTTGAAGTCAATTTTGTAGTCCCACTTAAGTTCTTCTCCAATGAACACATGTCTGGTTGTAAAAAGAACAACCCATAATTCACATAGTCATGGTATTAGATAAGATAACTAAGGTCATTAGGTAAATTTGAAGAAATGAAAACAAATTAGAATGTAAGGGTAAGGTTGTACATGGTAGTAGTGCAAGTTGTCAATTTCAATCTCAACACTTGCATGTCCAGTAAGTTTGCATCTTCACATCTATGGTTTAGGAATTGGGCAATGTTTTCCATATGTGTAACATCCAAGCACAAGGCCTTATCATCTTCAATTGTTGCCTCAAGTGCCCAGTCTCCATCCAAAGGTGGTGCATAATTCTCTCCCTTTTTTCCATCAACCAAACACTTGTCCAACACACCTTCCAAACATCAAATCATACTAATTAGATTCCCACGAGATCTATACCATTAGAACAGAAAAGGGATGGAAACAAACCACAACTTGAGGTTGTTTAGCTTCACCATGAGATCCATATCCATGTTGCATTCAAAGTTGTTTATTCCTTTAGCTTCCAAAAAAGACTCAACCAAACAAGAGATCATGTCAACATCATCTTAGTTGATTTAATCTCCACACACCATCCAAACAGTATTGCATTCAAATATTGAAGAAATAAAACTTTTGGGTAGGATTTTTCTACTGTTAGATTTATTGGGTGTGTTGAGTGATGAATGTTTTGGTGTTTTTCTTAATACCCCTTGTTGATTTATTATCCCTCAATTCAAATTGTTAATACATGCAAAATTACAATACCTATAGCCTATGTTGCATTCCCCATTGGACCAGGCGATTTTCATAATTCATTGTGCAACCACAATTGTAGCATTCCTTGATGAAGGGTCTCACCTCATGGCCAACACATTCTGTTGCATCTCCTTTATGAAGACATATCTCCAAGAACTACAGTACATGACAAGCACATTTGTGCTTATATACTATGCAATAATCCAATACATAATGTACAATTCGTATATAACCTTAATTCAAAATGTTGATTATTACAACAGATAACATTTATTTTACAAATGTACATACGACTTAACATTTTATATACAATAAAAGTAAGTCAGACATTATGGATGTGGTTAAATTACCTAGTCAATGTACATCTTCTTTAGAAGTCCCTTGTTGCAATAGGCAAAGTCCCCACCTGATCTTTATTTGGTGCATACACAACCTAGAGGGAAAGCAAAGCAATCTTTGCCACAACTAAAACACCCATCATCCTGATCTGTAGAGTACTTAGCTTGGGTGGAAGCAGATATTTTGTAGATATTTGTAGATATGTACTAAGAATAGGTGGGCAAATGTGGCTCAGTTGAATGCCATGCAATTATAATTGGCATTAACACTAATCCTTGGCTCATATTGCTGGGATTAAGGCCAGGCCTGAATTCTCCAACTATTGGAGGCTTCACCACCTGTTGATGCTACAATCAGTCCCAATACAAAGAATTTGCTAGACAAAAGCTTGAAAAAATGACAATAAACAAACCATAGGAATTTTTACCCTATTAAATATAAAAATACATAGGATAAATTTTATGTTTTTTGAACAATTGATTGAATGATTCATGGTCAGAACTTGGTTTAAGATGAACCCACTTGAAAGACAAGTACAACTTGCACCTGAACACACCAAAACATATCTGTAAGTAGAAAATGTAAATAGTGTATTCCAAGAAATACATAACAAAAAGCAAGGCAAATAAATTTGAATAAAGTCATAGTAAAAGTTTTTTGAGTCATCTCATTTGAGGTGATGACAAAGGAGTACAATTTACAATCCATCCCAATTCTATACGTGTGGATTGTTGATAAACTAGAATTAGACTTATGTTACAAACTACTTTTTTTTTTAAAGCTGCATCCCCAATGCCAAGCTCAATCAACACCTACACTGGAAACTACAATATTTTAAAAAACAATAGATGACTCTAGAAAAGTCATCAATGTGTTACACAGAATGGCACCTAATGGTTACAGACCTTAAAGGCGGCTGGGTTTTGTGGCTTGAAAAGGCGTCGCATTGAAAGAGTGTTGATTTGATTTTAACTAACTAGGGTGTGAAAAATTGTGGGTTCGCCCATTCGTGATGGTTCAGGGGTACGGCCCCTATTTTTGTACCACTAAGGTACCGGATATAAATCTCTAGTGAGAAGGTGAAAACCCTATCCCATCCTACACATCCATAGGCCCTGACTTATAGGGTATGCTTGTTGGTCAGGTATGCTTTTGTGTTAAGAAAAACTTGAGCCTTGCGTAGCAAGGCACTACCAATGAAAATCAATTGATTAATTGCTGGAAAAAAAATTAATTTTGCAAAAGAAATGTTTCATTCAAATGAAAATTTTGAATAGCATTAAGCGAAATTTTGATATAATTTAATTCAGATTTAATTGAACTGAATTCAATTTTTTTTAATTAAATTCAAATACTTTGAATTTATTTCAATTCAATTTAACAATTGAATTACGATTCAATTGAATGTAATTCAAATTTCATTTTTAAGATGAGAGAAAATTTTGTTAAAAATATTGAAAATCTACTCATGACTATGATATTAAGCATTTTTTTTTAAAAACTCTGCAAAACAACCCTTCCATGCTTCTTTATTTGAGAGTGAGATAAACAAATTTCAATTTGAAATCATTCAGATAATGATGGGTACTTATGGAATTCTAAAGTTATCCTACCTAAATCATCTCTGATAAATCGTCAACCCCAGAATGAAATTTAAAAATAACGCCAGGTTTAGGGTTACCAGAGTGTTGGTTGTTCTGGGTTTGCTTTTGCGTTTTGGCAGTTGTGTATGATGCGGGTGACTAAAGACGAAAACTCCAATTTTAGGATCTGGGAAGCGCGGGAGGTTGCTGCACAATTAAGGATGGCTATCTTGAATCCAATATGGGCTGTGTGGTTGTGAAAGGGGTGTGCAAATAAGATGGCAAGGCGAAGAAGTGGTCTTACGAAGAAGATTGAAGGAACTCCAAGGGAGAATTTTCTAGATCTTTCTATTGGTCTTCGTTTTCTGGCTTAGACACGTGTAGACAGTGAGTGCAAGTTTTCTACAATTTCGCTGCGCAACTATTTGTGGACACATGTCTGTACCACCTCTGTGTACTAAAAACAAGTGAGAATGGCGTCATGGATAGGATGAAATCATTGAGAAAGTCAGAGCTCAGTTAAGGATACAATGTGTGTATGTTTCAGGATTTGCATTGGAAATTGTTGGTAGATTGTGTACAAGGAAGTGACATAGGGGTCACATCGTGTGTTTGTATATGTTATGCAATCGGGAAATTACAGTAGGAGAGGCTCAAGATAGATGGTATTGTTCTCGGTGTGGTGTGGTGTGTTTGTTTTAGTAGGTTTGCATTTTGTGCGTTGTGAATGCTTTTGCAGAAGGGTTGCAGACAGATATTCGCATGTGTGAGATTTCTGAGAATTATGTGTACTGTTGTACGCAAGTTTTTCCTGCAAAATTGAAGTAGCAGAACTGTGAAAACAGCAAATGTTGCAAAATTTCATGAGTGTACATTAAATAGTTTTACCTCTGAGAATTTGGGGAATAGGTAGGAAGTCAGGGTTTGAATTGTCAATAGAGAATTGGAGGTGCGCATGTGACTCCTCGTGTGGGTAGATCTGATGTTTTATTGCATTTCAGACTGTGTTGTAGTTGATGGAGGGGGTTTAGAAATTCTCTCGAGCCTGGAAGACCGACTAGAGTAAGACGACCCAAGCATGACTTGACTTGAGGTTCATAGTGTGCAATTTGTGATCCAGTTAGATATTTATGCAGAGATGGTATCCAGTTAGACATTTAAGCATAGATGTGATCCAGTTGCTGATTCAAGGATCAGCAAACAGGAAAGTGGCAGCCAAATATATGTGCTTTGGTCATCTTAATCTGGTTGATCTTGCTAGCTTGGAGACATAATTGTATGATCTGATGGATCTTGCTTCTCCATCTGGCTGGAGTTGAAGCTTTGTACAAAGGTTGCTATCTTGTATCCCAAGGGTTGGCCCAATGAGGGTATGGCATTGATCACAGCCAAAGTGAAATGGAGCTGAGGGAGAGCACATGAAGGAAGCAGCAAATGTTAACAATTCTTTGTCCAATCTGGGGTTAGGTTTTGTCTTATATGTTTCTTGTGTAATTGTTTGTTGTGGCAAATTGTTGAACCCTGTCATTGTTTGGCTTTATATTGCGAGTTGGTCTTCATAAACTTTGTGCATGTTGCCAATGGAAAGCAACAGCATGTTCCGGCATGTTCCTTATCACAGATCTTAGCTCAGTTTCCTCTTGCCCTTGGGTCCAGGCATAAATGAATTGCTCCCAGGGCTTTACACTACACATATGGTGCAAGTGCAAGTCATTTCACAAACAGTTTTGAAATTTTCAGATATATTCTGCTTGGTAGGGTGGAAATGCTGAAGACATAGATCAGGCCCTGGAGGTCACAAGATGTTTTTCAAAGAGACTCTTCACCCTTTTACTTAAAAGCCTGCAAGAAGTTGGGCTGGAACTTTATCCCTCTTGTGAGCACAGAAGATAAAGATTCAGTGCTTGTCCTTCTTCCAAGAAACCTTACACAATTGCTCTAGAATAATAAAACAGACAATATTTTTTATTCTGGCTTTGAATCAGAGATTGCCAACTCAGTTTGTTCATTGTTGTAAATGCAATGTTGTTCTACACTGCCTGATTGAGAACTAAGAAAGGTTTGCAACAAGACTTAATTTCACAACACTTGATTTCTTCTCATTTCTTCAAAATGACCTCTTCAAAATGGGAATTGCTGTGATGTTCATTGGAAGACACTTCATTACCCCTCCAGAGTGATGGAACCTTCACAGATGCTTGCAGCTTTTGCTTCTCCAAAATAGAGAAGACTCTATTGGCACACAGCTTTCATCATTCAAAAACACAACTCATGCAACAACTTTCACTTTGGACTAGTGGAGCCCAGCACCTTTCAAAATGAAGGCTTTGTTTTGACTACCAATTTGTATCATTCAAAAATACAACCGATGGAAGACTTTCACTTTTGACTAGTGAGGCACATCTTTCAAAATGAAGATTTTGCGTCCACTAACTGGTGCATGCAAGCATTCCATCAAAGTTGGAGTTTGGAATGAACTTTCAATTTCCGATGCAACATCACATCGCTAACTAAGTGAGGCAAGCAAGTGACTTGAAAATAGACTTCACATAAACATCCACTCCAAGAGATTTTTAAGTTGGAATTTGGAAAGCACTTCCAATTTCCAGTGCAACATCACATCACTGAGTAAGTAAAGGCGAGGAAAATACTTGAAAATGGACATTTCTTATACATCCATTCATGTTGGAAAACACATGGAAAATCTTTCGAAGTGATTGATAAATTAGTGTTAACCCTGGAAGCTAATACGTTTTGATTAGTGGTAAGTGCAATCGGAAGTCGTCTATCTGCCCTCCCTCTCTGCTCCCCCAGAGACACGACTGACTCCAGAAGAGAAACCCTTGCTGCAATCATGCAGACATTGCTTGTGACATTGCTTATCCGCGAGAATCTCTAGTTAGTAGTTAGTAATTACATCCGGATAAGACTTTCCCTACCTAAAATTGCAATGGTTTGGAATTGATCTGTTGCGATTTATGTAAACACGCATGTCGTTGACAGTTTGAAACATGAATTGGTGAACTTTGCCGTCGATAGATCAATCAATATCTTCGCTTTAGTGTGTCACTCGTTGCATTTCTCGGGATCGGAAACGGAAGGACGAAGGAAGACGAAGAAATTTGACGACAACGACTAAGTCTTTGTGTGTATGTGTTTTTCTTTTGGCTTACCTATACTTCAGAGACTTGAGATCATCCTTGTTACAAACATCGAGTTTCTTTTGTTCGTACCTGCTGTTTGCGGTTGTGAAGGCTCTCTGAAGATGGACGTGTTCAGGAAGAAACCGGATCCCAAAGGTATGTGGTAAAGAATCTGCAGAGAACTACGAAGGTTGGCTTCCAAATAGGTACATGAAAGACAGGCGATCAATGATTAGGTCTTCTTCTTCTTCTTAGGTTGTGCTGTTGTTGATGAGAATATGTTGTTCATGTGAACAGAGGCACTGCGGGCAAGCAAGCGGGAGATGTCTGTTGCTACAAGAGGTGAATTCTTGAAGAAGGCTTGTTTTTTTTATTCTATGTGCAATGCAAAACTCTGCTGGAGTGCCACTACTGAGATTGCTGGTCGATGGTTTGTTTCTCTGACAGGAATCGAACGAGAGGTTGGATCATTGCAATTAGAGGTACGGACAATTGAAACCCTCTTCAAAACATAGACAATAAAGAAGGAAATACTGCAAAATGATGGACTACAAATGTGTCTTTTGCGACCAGAAAGGGATCTGCAAAAATTGTTTTCAAAGTAAACACAGAGATTACTAGCTTTATAATTCATTTTCAACTGATTCTTGCCTTGTCCATCATGATTACAGGAGAAGAAACTCGTTGCAGAGATAAAGAAGACAGCAAAAACTGGGAATGAGGTATGCTCTTCTGCTGCTTTAACATGTACCCTCTCTGATCCCAAACTCCTTGTTCACAACTGATTCATTGTTTAGCCTCTGCCAAAGAGATTCACAACAGGAATCCTAGTTGTATGTATACCTTCTGTATTCCAGTTTTTTCAGTGTCGGTAAGGACATAAGCTGATGGGGTGCAGGCAGCAACAAAAATACTGGCTGTACAGTTGATTCGATTACGCCAGCAGATTACCAAACTACAAGGTAGCCGGGCACAGCTGCGTGGCGTGGCTACTCATACAAAGGTAAGGGCAGGAAAGCAAGAACATAGAAAACCTGGGATATTGCAATGATTGCAGTTGTGATTGCTCAATCTTGGTCCAGCTAGAAAGGGGGAGCAAGTTTCTCCATCGTCTAATACTGGGTTGAAGAAACAGGCTATGCATGCAACAACAACTGTGGCAGGTGCCATGAAAGGAGCAACAAAGGTGATGACCGCTGTTAACCAGGTAAGACTATTTTTGGATTTGAACTCATGCTACTTGCTATTGCCTCAGGAATTATGCCTGTACTTCACCTTGTACATGAAGGCTGTCAAGAGATGGGGAGGGCATCGTGTTCACTCTGTGTTTTGCTGCTCTATAGGGTTAGGAGTACATCTTCTTTTGTTTTCTTGTTCAATGATTATTTCACTGTGGTTGGGAAACTCTGTGGTACCAATGATGTGGAGCAGCAAATGGATCCTGCAAAACAAATCAAAGTGATGCAAGATTTTCAAAAACATTCAGCACAGATGGATATGACGGTTAGTATACAAACTGGTTTCTTGATCCAGCTCCAGATGTAATGTCCATGCAATGGAATCTTTTGCAGCATCATCTGCTGGAGGTTCCTATCTTTGTTTTGATTCTTTTCAGAGTCCTTGATACTGGCAGACAGAGATGATTTCGGATTCTATTGATGGTGCTTTGGATGATGACGAGTTGGAGGATGAAACAGATGACCTCACCAATCAGGTAGCTCAAGTGATTGTAATGTTTAACACAACTGTTTAAGAGATGTGTAAATTGCCTGTTGTAGGTCATATGCTACCCAAATGCAAATCCAATCTTAGCTGGTTTCTCATGATATTATGGGTGTCAATGCAGGTTCTTGATGAAATCGGAATTGATGTTGCAGCTCAAGTAAGACTTTCTTGCCTTTCAGGGTTCGACAAGTAGCTTAATGTTTCAGAAAACAGTGCTCAAACCTTCAGTTTTTCAACTTATCTATTCTCAGCTGTGAGCAAGAAGGGTCCAGGTATATTGAAGATCAACTATGATCAGCTCAGTTAAGACAAATCTTGAATCGAGCCAGACTCTGAACTTCTGAAATGAGAAGACTGAATGTGTGTTGTGGTTTGAGTCATTCTGCAGATGTCTTCTGCCCCCAAGGGCAAGATTGGTAGGAAGACCAGGGCTGAAGATGCTGGAAGGTAAATTTCTATTTCCTCTTTTGAGATATTTGCTTCAAGATGAGCTCCAGATTGTATGCAAGACATGTTTTGATGGAAGATATTTTTATGTGGATCATTTGAGTTGCTTGTTGAGTAGAGTAGCTCACTGACACTTCTTTTTTTCAAATGCAAGATCCTAGCAGACTCCTTTTTGGTTCTTTGTCCTATTGGAGATCAACACAAAATATTTTCTTGTGTTTGAGATGCTCATTGAAACATTGCAGGGAAGACCTATGATTTTATCCATCCTCTCTTGATGCCAAAAACCATTAATCCCAACATAAATTTTTGCCTCAAAACAGATGATAAACCTCAAATGAGAACTGCCAAAATCTGTAGTGACCACCAAGAGATGTGAATCTAACTTTGGTTTCCTTTCTGCATTTGGCATCGAGCGTGTGACACTGTGACTAGAACTTTATTCAAATTCTGATGAGAGTGTCTTGTTAATGTTGGGTTTTGGGAACAGCTCGGGAGTGGATGATTTGGAGCAAAGAATGTCAACCCTGCGTAACAGTTAGCTTTCCACAAGAGTCCACCCTGCATGACAGCTTGCCTTGCACAATGCTGCTATTCACAGGAATCCCTTCCTCAAGGACTAACACAAGGTATTTTGTGCATAATATAATTGAAACCCAAATTATTTTGGAATTTTCTACATTATGACTCTTTACTTTCCTGACCTCTTGATGACAAATTCAGGGTGCACCTATGCAGTGATGCATCTAGGATTCTTGAGGTGTTAAAAGCTGTGACAACTCCAAGTCTGCTTCTTGTTATGTTATGTATAGTTTGCCACCATACCAGTAAAATCTGCCTTTATTTCAGTGGAACTAGATGGTTACAAGTCCAATCATGTGTGTTAATTTTCCTGGTTGACTGACATCCACTTTGATCTACAAAGAGATGCTATATGTTTGTTCCATGTTGATCACAAATTGTGAAATACTAGTCACTAGTTGTGACCAATTGGAAACATTTGGTGCATCAGCAGGGTGCCTCAGCATCAGCAACAACCTCTTTACATCCCTTACAACAGTAGGTGCCTTTTCACTATAATGAAACTTTGTCTGATGTGTGGATGTGCAGTTCTTCTTTCCATATTTCATCCTCGTACTGGTCTGTTTTCTAGTTTACACTAATCCCAAAGCAAGCAGTGGAGAAACCATTTCTTAGTCAACAGTACTTCATCCCTAGCTTAGGAATTTTTTCCCAATGCTAAAAGGCTAAAATGTTTTATGAGAGCCTGTCAATGAGTGATTGAAATGCTGCATGGTTACATATATTTCATCTGGGTTTTCAGATTGCCAAAAGGTATGGATGAAGATGAGTTCATGCATAAGCTAGTAAAAAGGCACCATTGGATAAGTAAATAGCTGATTTCCCCAATTCTTGCTTTTGAACCCCTGATAGGTTTATAAAGATCTCATGCCTCAGAAATTTTAGCAAATTTTTTACATGTTTAGAATTGAGGCTAGAAAATTGAGGCAATCTGAGTGCTATTTCATCCCATGGCCACCATTCAACTACACACTGACATCACAGAACATGATATACTAGAGCACATACATTCCTTCAATTTTGAATTTTATTGTAAATTCATGTGCTAATTGTAACACCATTCAATGAAATCAGCTAATATTTGCCCACAGGCAAGGAGGTCAAAAGAGTAGTCCCAAGTAGTGACAAGCAGCACAGAACATTCATGAGAATACAACAACACTGAAGTGCTTTGAACTGCTATCTTATTGCTTCGATGTTACATCCTCACATGTAAGGTTCGTGTGAACACAACACTAAAGCACATTCAACTGTTATCTCACTACTCTGATGTTGCATCCTCACATGGAGCATTCATGAGAACGCAACACTAAAGCACATTGAACTGTTCTCTCAGTGATTGGATGATGAAAATAATGGCAGCATAAAATGGAAAGCCTTGAACTTCATAAGGGTGTATCATGGAGTGATTAAAAGGGGGTTGTAAGAATCATCTCCACTCTTTATGGGAACACCTTAACTATATTAACCCTTAAGATCAATCCTCAAGAGTGTAAACCCTTTTTATACCCATTTTATGTGTACTCAAAACTGTTGTTAGAAATCTGCCCTGATCCACACATCCACAAATTGGATTACAAAACCAGTCATCTGATTCAAAGCTTACAAGCTGAGAAGTCATAGTTAAAATTTCCACCATAATCAAGCAAGGGATGATGAGATAGCAAATTCATATTGAGCTTATGTGGCACCAGGCACTTGTTCTCCACAAGTGGATCCAACGTTTCACTGGCCAAAAGAGGACTCAAAACATTCACAATACCAATTTAGGTACTCACAAAAGAAAATTCAAGGCAAAATGTGATTCTTCAAGTAAGATTGAACCTTAAAATTTCCAGAATGTGAATGTGAGGAACTTTGACAATGAGTAGCAACTTCAATGGGATGCTAGGCTAATCCTAGTGCTAGAAGTCTTGGATCACCTCCTAAATGAGATTTCAGAGTTACCTACCTACTACAAACTTGCAGGGAGGTTGCACTTCTTGAGACTTGAACTACTGAACCCAACTCCCCACAAGAGTACACAGATGAAAGGCCAAATCTACAGGGGAATGATTGGTCAGCAAACCATCTAGTAGCACTCTGAAAATCCCATGCAACCCCATAAAAAAGGAAAATATTTAGATTTGCATTGTCCACATCCAAATTTTCCACTGTTGACAATTAAAGAATTACAGTGTGTTTCACTTTTTAAGTAGACTTAGTAGAATTTGTAACTTTGTTTTTAAAGTCTTTGAAAGAGATATTTGACAAATTTCTCAAATAAATTCCGTTTAGTTCTTTTCATCACCAAATCAACAAGATTCATGAACTTGTACCATCATTGATGGCTTTTCGAAAGAATTCCATTTCCAGTATTAAGGAATTCACATAAAAATTGAAAGTATTTTTTTTCCTTTTGTGGTGAGAATTGTCATATTCAAAGTTGAGTGGTCTTTTGCACAACAATCACGTTTGACAATTGCCAAACTATTTTCTTGAATCTTTTTTTTATATATTATTGTTATGCACTCCATTCATACTAACTCAAGTCTTGAAAGAATTGAGAATAAATCAGATGCCATAAATCCCATCTTGTTCAAGGAAATCTTTTTAAGCCACTTCAAACATGGGATGAGGAGCCATTCCAAGGTTTTATGATGATATTGAGATTATGTTGGTGGCTTAGACACTAATTATATTAGGTGCTTAACAGTTGTTGTGTACTATGTTGTCGTTGGTCCAGCAGTTTCTACCAGGTTCTCTTCGAGGGCTTCATTTCTGCACCATTGTTCTTTGGATTTGGGTTATAAGGATACTGCACTTGGGTGACCAGGGGTATTTGGTGGGTGAAGAATGCACCTAGTGTGTTCCCCAAGTTCCCACATGCTCATCCAAGCTTTTCTAAACAGCACTCTATTTTATCCTATTTTGTATCAAACAAGGAAACCTACCACCTCTTTCCATGCCAGGTATTTGAAATGATGGGTGACAAGAGGTCCTTCTAATGTACAAGAGGTGATGATCCATTTCTTGTAAAATCCAGTTGTGAGTATTGTCATCTTTGCAAAGCACATCCCCTATAGTCTTAAACACCCCCAAGTCTGATTGGTGCAGTGTATCTACATGGATGTACTCATATAGGCATCGTAGATCACTCTCACCTCCATTGAAACCCCATAACACACACTGCAAATACAATTTCTCTTTTAGTCATGTTAGTCTTCTTCCAAGTTATGTGAATAGTCTTTGCACAAGGAGAGCTATGGATATGCATAAGTCATGAAGCTCATGAATGGCAATCTTTTTGCAGCTCATTGTTTGTTTTTTATTATGTGCAACAAAAAGACACAAATATAGAGAGATTTTCACACACCTCAACTAGATGTAAAGAATGTTGTTTCGAAATCTCAATAGCTTGAATCAATGAGTTTGCTTCAATCATTGTTTTGAACAATGTTTTTCATTTGTGTTTCGGAACAATAGATGAGTGGCTACATAGTATCATTAAGATTTTCTTTGTCACAAAGGCACAAACTACAAGGCCATTGGCATAAATTTGTATCATAGGTCCTTATTATCTATATGGCCACCAAATGAAGCAAGTTAACACAAGCAATGTCTAGGAAACTTAAGTTGTGTTATTGTCCCAAAATGCAATTTTGACAACAATTACCATTTTCAAATCAACAAACATGAGGCTAGTTTTGTACTTACAACAATACCTATTGTAGTACTATGATTAAAACGAATTGAATCTTCAATTGATTCCTTGTGAACAAGTGGGAGCTACAATTAAACATTGTTTACAACACCAAAGAAGAAAAATCAACAATCCAATTTAACCAAAACCTAAAACCTCCCCGAGATCCAAGACTTTGTTCAATTGAATTTTTTTTATAAAAAAAACACCCAACAAAAAAAATCAAATTGAAATTCTATTCTATTATATATGTATATTATTTATCAACTATATTATAAAAGAAGTTATCCAATGCTCTTAAAGCTTGTTATAGTTTGGGTGTAGCAACAAGCAGACTAGCTAGAAATTCCATCAACAAAAATCATGTAATCTAACTTGAGATTGTTGATTCTTTGTGTAACAAATTAAGAGCTCTAGAATACTATTGCTTTTAGATCTAAAGAGATGTTTGTATAGAAAAATGGCATTTGGCAACAAGCTTGGGAGATTTAAATAGTGTTGTTGAAAAAGATTTGGAGCCCAAAATAATATCAACTTGATTATTTAATTTACATTGAGGTAGAAAATGTATGTACCTTACAACCCTCTAGGTGATCGCATACATTTATGCAAACAATAATGGAAACACAAATTGTTCGTTTCCAAAAGGATCAATCATTGTGCTACCTCTGCACACCCACACCCAAGATTTCAATTAGTCACATCTCATTTTGATAGAATATGAACACAAACAAATTAATAGCTCACATCAAATCTAACTAACTTGAAACTTAACCGTTTCAATGGTTTTAATATTTTCCTCAAACACTCATGAAAAATGTGTGATCTCTATTGATGGGAAGGAATATTTGATGTCGAAATCACATGCAATACAACTAACAACATGTGGCCCTCTTTTTAAGATCGCAGCTCACAAGCTATGTTTCCCAATGACAACACAAAAGGATAGCTAGTCACCTTCCCATTGTTTGATAGAGAGGTCACATTGTTATAAAAGATTAAGGGGTGATGACACCTCCAAGACAATTAATGTAATCGTGCTTGATCACCACCATCTGTCGATGTCTAGGGTTGAAAATGTTGGTGGTTGTTGGTTGTATATTGGTTTTGGACCAAAATCAAAGCCATCATTATTTATAGGGCTATAAAAAGTTGTAGAAACAACCACTACAAGATCCTTGTAATAAACAGTGTGTGGAAATGGATCTTCTACTCTTGGTTGTACCACATATTCTAACCAACCATCTTGTCTATGGTACATGTCAACATCATAAGTCTCACAATTTGCTATTGACCTTATTTTCGATTAATTCAAGTGAAATGACTTGTGGAATAGCACTTTCCATAATAAATTGGTGATAACACGCTCAAATAGTCCCATTCCATTCCTACATGTGATCTAATCCGATGTAAAATAGCAAATGTGGAATCATAAGGTTTTTCCTCATTAAGATGTGGAAAAAGGTTGCTACCAATAACATGTTCCAAAAATGTGGGAGAATTTGGGGCATCCTCAAATACATGAACATGCTCACCATTCTTATGAACATCTTCAACATGTCTTCTAATGTTGATTGTTGTGTTTTTCTTTCATTAGTTGTTTTGCAAGACACACCCCTTCTAGTGGTTTTTCAAGTTGGATTGAATCTTGAAATTAATGGCTCCATAAAGGTTGCAATTGTAAAATGCCATCTTCAGTATATTAGACACTAAATCAGAAGTCAACAAGGTGAAACCTTAAATATATTCTTGTAATTTTCAAAACAAGATTAGCCAATCAAGACCAAGAAAGGAAACATCAAAGCTCATAGGTCACCCACATCATTAGAAGCATAATTCAAAGTCTCCTTAGGGTAAAAACATATAAAAGAGATGATGTTAAAGCACCTACAAATTTGATGATCACACTTTATGACCAAGTTTATAGATTTGATAAATTGCCATGTGGATGACTTTCAATCCTTAACATGTAGCCATTTTGCAACTTGTTTAACTATGACAATGGCACTCCAAGCTACAAGATTTAACTACTATTGTGACTTGGTTTCTTCTTTTAAAGATTGTTTGCCCTTGTAGCCCCACAACATTTTTAAACATAATAGTTAGGTCCTAATTGAAAGTTTTATCTTCCAATTTCATGAGATTAAATGTTGCAAATCATATAGTTGAATTTGCTCATAACTTTCTTACATAATTGAGATTGAAAGATTACATGGTGAAGGTGTGCACCTAGGTGTGCTACACAACAATATATCACATTATGTATGAACACAAACAAGAATTTCAATTCTTATGAACCTTAGTGAAAGAAATAATGGAGATTGTTGTTGTTACATATTACTATCATCTCTATGTATAATATTTTTATCCAACCAAAAAGAAAGGAAACATCAAATTTCATAGGTTCAACAAAATAAGAGAGTTAACCTCTTTGTTCAATCTCCCTTGGGTAGAAATTAGCACCATGTAGTTTACAAATTGGAAATCCAACCTTGTACAATACTCCTACCCAATTAAGAGCATCTTTTTGTATTGGACTCTTTGCTACTTGGATTGTAGAGTCTATAGTTGTCAAGTAAACATGGTTTTCATCCAAAAAAGACCTATAAACAATTGTCACCAAAACTTACATATATATGCAAAGTTAGGGTGAAGGGGATTATGTCTAAGCTTTAAATGGTACTAAAATTAATTACTAGCAACCATTGAACTGAAATAAAATTGATCAGTGAGACCTTAAAATAATCTCTGGTCATGGAACTAAAAGATAAATAATTCTAATAAGAGATTGCAAGGTACCATGGCTCTTATTGATCTATAATAACTTGCAAAATTGAGTTTGTTACATTTGAAATTCCATGTTTGTTTTTCAAGCCATAACTTGAATGTTGGGTTTGTTGCCCACTTTTGCTCTCATAAACACCTTAACTAGTCAAAGAATTTCTTTCTACATATGGGTGTGAATATGCATCTAAAAGTCAAAAACCATGTCAGATAGTGGTGAAAATTGTGAACTTTTTTACATTTTTTTTTTCTTGACATTTTAAATTTATGTTAATATTTCCAAGTTGTGTTAAATAACTAATATGAACATTGAGGAATTCATACTAAAAATTTATTAAATTAAATATTGGGTTTTGGTTTTAATAAAGGATATTTGAACTTGAACATGTGTTGCATCGAATTATGGTTAATTTTACAAAGGATTAGGTAAAAGAATATTAAAATAACATAATTTTGATGGTAAAAAAAATTAGATGATGGTAACCTACTACCCACATTCAAAAAACACTCACAATTAAAAAGAAATTTAAAATTTTAAAATTTCAAGAATCTTAAGAATCATTTACGACATGTAAATGGGGTGTAATTTGCATGACATATAAAACAAAGTTGTACTTTATGATACAAGAAACAAAAACCTAAAGTAATTAGCATATTTTGGTATGATTCAAAATTGTGATAAATTTTCAAGATGAAACACCAAATCTAGCAATATCTACACATTTTGAAAAATTCATATTTATTCAACAATGATTATTACAAAACATGTGATCTATTGGGGCAACTATATGTATTTTTAATAACAAGTTGCAAAAGATTTCATTTAACAAAAAATTCATATGAAAAAATGAAAAGGACTAAAAAATACCCATAGTCCTTTTGTAAAGTAATCCCATTCGCTCCTTTGTGTGTACCCACACCCATATAGACTTGCACTTTCTTAGTATCATAAGCTACCACTACTTGACAATCACCTTCAAGCCACAAGATGAAAACTACAAATTTAACCTTTTGATAATTGTTTCTAAACAAAGACCACATTGGTTCAAGGGGAAGCAATCAATTTATATCCCTAGCAAAAAATTTGAAGCATGGGATTGATAGACATGCCTCTTCTTGATAGATGAAAAGAGCTCACCACAACCTCCATCCACCTCAAATGGAAAATAAGTTGCATCTTCCTTCTAGTTGCAGTCATACTAACATGTACCATTAGCAGTCGTAACCACTACCTAAGAATTACCTATAAGTAATTTAAAAGCAGTTTTGACACTAAAAGCACAATTTGAAAAAAATAAATTATGACATATTTTTTAATATTTTAAATATACGCCTTAACATAATAGTATTAAGAAGAAAAAAAATTCTAAAGATGCATTTTTTTTAAATACTATTTTTCAAAAGAAGCAATGGTCTAAGGGGGCACGTGTGGCTCCTAATAGTGTGGTTGGACCCTTCCGTAAAAACTTTGCAAATTTCTTTCCAACCAATGTATTTCAATGTTGATACCTTTTATTCTTATCAAAGAATAATCAAGCTTACAAATAATGCACTTTGCATTGAAGACCTTTCATTTACATAATTTGTCATGTGGATACCAAGGTGTTGTTAATTGAATAGGTAAACCTAAAAACCTAGTAATGGGAAAGAAACATGTAAAGAAAAGCCATCCATTGCAACTAGTTCATTAAGCATCACAAGATAAATATCATTGTATTCAACATTACTTTAATGTATGTTCCATTATTGATGTCATTACAAACAACACTTTTCCCCTACATTTCATATTAAAAAATTATCAACACAAATAACTTTGACAAATAACCTCAATTAGGGCTTTTTTTTCCTAGTTGATGAGACTTTTAGAGAACTTGGGGGAAGAGACCCGTGTGAACCTTAATTTCTATTAGTTTGTTAATTTCTTAACCAACGTTTTGTACATTTTCTTTTCAAAAAAAATAGCACATTGGGATTATTTTATTTAAGGACTTGGAAAAAAAAAGAACATACAAGATTTATTGCGAACTTTTGTAAATACATGTTTAGCCAACAATCAGGTTCCATCCAACAAAAACGCATATAGACCCAAATGAGATTGTTTGGATTTACAAAGATAAGGTAGTTTTAATAAAAAAAGACTCCAAAAAACAACATGCACTTACATATGGTAAATTTGACTACAAGGACATGCAAGACCTTTTTTATCAACTACAATAAAAAATTCAGATTATGGATGTTAATACATCTAATACATGATTAAGAAACAATTCTTCTTCTATTGGATTGTATTAGGAGGTTTTATACTAGTACTTGCATGCAAATATTATATGGAAATTTTAAACATGACAAAGCTTACAATCTAACAACAAGATACCTAGATCAATGTTAGGCTACAATGAAGAAAACTAGGCTAACTACCATACAAGATTGCATTCGATAACTAAACAATCCATCAAGATTTAAGCCCTTTGCATTAAGCTTGGTGACATGGGCCCCTACTTAGTTGATTGCCATTGTATTTTTATTTCTCGTCAAGCTCAAAATGCACATCTACCCCATCATTGTGCTAGTTTCATCTACCATTTTGTGTGACCGAATGACCCAAAACAAATTGGGAGGAAGGAGCCCATTATGCACTCAACATTCTTGGAAATGCATAAAGAATAATTCAAAAGCATCAAATTGCAATGTGGTTCCAACCTTTTCTTGCAACTCTCGCTTGCCACAATAATAGAAGACCACATTACACAAATATTTGCAAGCCTCCAACTCTTTGAGATTTTTTGCAAATATATGTCCACAATAAAGCCATGGGAAAAAAAGAAATGGCATGCAACTTGACTGGTAGTTATGAAGGAAATGTCCCCATTAGAAATATGAAGGTTGCACCGCAATGATTATAGTCATATACTTGTGGGATTTATTCACAAAATTGTTAGATTGTCACCTTCATCACCATGAACAATAAAGGCAATGAATGTAATCACAATAACAAATTCAAATGCTAGGATCATAACATGGGGATGCTTATCACCAAAACAACATATCATTAAGTACAAATCATGATGAGATCCCACGTGCACTTCAAGAACAAGGGAAAATTTTACCTTTGTCTTTTAAAGGAGCTTGCTAAAAAAAGCTTGAACTATAGCCTTGTAGGTTCATCACAACTAGACCTGGCATTATCAACAAAATCTATTAGGCCATAAATGGAAAGAAATTCACAAACATATGTATGCAAATATTTTTTTCCTTGGACATAGCTTGAAATTGAATGTATCAAGGTTAAACTAAAATCTACACTACAAAGTTGGATACTCTACAAGGTCTCACCATCACTACATGAAGGTGGTGGCATGCTTATAGTTGTAATGTGAACATGGAAATGATATATGATACTACAATATCATGATGTTTTATACTTAGAAGTTGGTTCTAATGCATGATCCAAAATCACAATATGCGTTCATCAAGTACCATTAGCCTTTACAAGATGCTTGAAAACATCAATCACATTTTACCACTTTAGCAAGTCCACATTAGTTAGGTTTGACACTTTTTTCAAATGGATGAAATCAACAACCAAGACTTGATCATTAAAAAATTTTGAAACATCAAAAAGATTTAATGGAGCTTGTGTAAAAGCACCAAAGGGAATTTTCCAATGCATTGGCTGCCCAATAATAAGAACATGTTCATTGTGAGAGGTTGGAAGAACAATTAACTAGTCAACAACAAGCATTTGCTCGTGTAAAACATAAAACAATGTTGTTGGTTAATGGTCAACCTCAGCATCACCAAATGGAGGTAAATTCAACCACGTTCCTTTCCAAACCTTTGATTTAATTCATGTTTCAAGTATTAAGGTGCAAGGAAGATATTTTATACATACTTGCTACTTTGTTTTCTACTTAAAAATAAGAATACAACAATTTTTTAAACTCCTTCCTTTACCATTTCAAAATAAATGATTTTTTTTTCCCATGGGAATCTCTAGCCTCTCTCTAACTTCTCAAAACAATTTGTGTCATATCATTTGGACTTGAAAAAATACCCCAAAAGTATCCCCAACAATACCATTACTTTTTAGAGGGTTAGGGATGATTTTAATTATGAAAACAAACTCCATTAACCATATATATATGTATAAATGTTCACCACATCAATATTGAAGTGCCTGAAAAAAACCCAAATATTTGCAAAAACATTTCATCTACTTGTTAGTCATTTTATTCAAAGACCCACGTATCTTGTTGTTTACATTACTTTTTTTGTATACTTTACCATGCTTTCACCCATTAACGTTTTCAATTGGAAGATGGCTTATGCATGAGTGGAAAGCTTGAACTTCAATTGTAGCCCATATCATGAAGGAGTGTTTCAAGGTGATGATTAATCTAAATATATATTGTTGTTCAAACTTGAGCTAGATAGATTTGACAATTCTCCCATCAATGTTTATGTGTGTCCTCCTGATATAAACATGGACTTATGTTATTAATGGATTAAAGCTGGATTTTGCAATACCTATTAGTGGTGTGCTTAATATTGTGTTTTGGAGAAAGTTAGTGCCATAACCACTATTGTCTAACACACCAAGTACTAAGATGTCTCCATTTTGTGGAATTAAGTTCATAGGATGAAGTAAAAATAAAACAATCTTGATCCAATTTTTTGTCAAAAAACATGGAAGTATTTCACTATAGCTATATTTGAGTAAGTTAACATATGAATTTTGTGATGACTTTCAAATTTCTAGAAAAATGTAAATGATATTTATCGTAATAACTTTAACATCTTATTGTAATATGGATAGGAACGCAATTGTGGTTTGGAGTTGCCACTATTGAAACTAGTATAAAGTACATTGCATTTCTTGCCATTCATGTGGAATGTTTGGGTTAATTGCAATGCTCTCCATGTTCTCCATGATGAACTATGCCCACTCACGGTTGCCATGTCATTTTTGGTTTGGTTGTCCAATGGACAAATGGTTACTATCAAAAGTCGTGTTGTTTTCAAGTGCCAAAATCTCATGGACATGAACTTTTCAATGACCTCAACGGATGCTATGGATGCACCCATGTATATATATATATATTTTTTTTCTTAGAAATTTATATCATGTTCTCACAAGTCAACCTAACAAGATAGCTCTATCCAAATTTGTTCTTTGCTATCAAAATTAACAATGTCAATTTATCATAATTATCTCACTATCATGAGTCAAAGTATGAATTTGCAATTGTACATCAATGTTCAAGTCTTGGCTATTCTAAAAAGGAGTAATAATCTAAAGTGAAATCATGCATTTACTAAATGATTCAAAATAATTCAATTAGATAATTAAACACTTAAACCAAGTTGTATGTATTTAATAGTTATGAAACATGGCAAAGGGTTGCAAAATTGTATTGAGTTGAATATAAGTCGATATAGTTTAAACTTCAATTATTCATTTGCCATTAAACATAAATATTAATGGAACAATATTAACATTAAATCATATGCTCATACATTAAAAACAAGATTTACATTAATTTTGTGTCAAATTTTTTTTAAGTAAATACATGGCAAAATAACACCGATGCAATGTGGGGCATTCTTTTGGTGTGAATGTTACACTAAATCCTTGAATGTTTATTGGATGCTAATGTTGTGGGAATAACATTGTCCATTGTTGTAACACAACATTGGCATAAAATATGCCGCCCATGGATTTCATGCCAATTTAACATGACATTATTGAGCACAAAAAAGATGTGTGATTATTGTCATTGTTGATATTTACATGTTAACATCACATTCCAAAACCAATAGAATTAGCAAATTAATATGAATGTACAAAATTTGTGCCAAAACTATTGTCATTCCGTTGTCAGGTAAGTTTGTGATGTAGTGGGATGAAAACCACATACCAATTAATTTGTAGGAATTCATGTTACAACAATTATTTGGAGCACTATAGGAAGAGTCAATAATTTTCGAAAATGGGAATATGGATCATAGTGCATTGTCCATGGAGATTGTTAATGTTGGTTGGTTCTATGGAATTCACAAGATTCGCACCACCGCTTTCTTGGATGAAACTTTAGAATGTATACAAAAAAATTTAAATTGGTCACAACACAAAGGTGGCATTTTTGCACAAAATAGCATAAACATCACATGCGAATCCTCACCTTATTGTCGTAACCCTAACCTTGGGCTCGCAACCAAGGCAAAGGGGCTTCCAAAGGTGTGGGCCAAGACTAAACCCGGGAGTCGCATTCTCATGGCCCTGGGAGTGCAAAAGAATGTGAGGGAAAGAACCCTCACACTCCCAAGTGAACTCCCATGTTGGGAGTTGGAATCTCAATAGATTCCCAAATGTTCAAAGAGTGATTGCAAGGGTCAAAACCCAATGGCTCGAAGAGTTCTTCATACCATTGAAAAGCTATTGAAACGTAGATGTCTAAAATGGGCTTGCATCACCCATTTGGAAATCTGAAACACAAGTTATGGCCAAAAGAAAGGTCAGGAGTCAAATTGGTAGTTTGACTTTTGACCATTAAAAGTCAAGAATCACCCTGATTTCCTTGTGTGCAGGTGGTGTGCAATATACCGTTGAAAAACTCTTGACGAGAGCTACAACTTTGCTTTAGACTTCATCTCAATCGAAGGTTTGCACACAAAGTTATGGGGGCCCAAAGTCGCGGGAGTCCCAACTTTGGCAATTTCGAGACTCCCACTTGAGAATACCGGGACAAAAAGCCATTTGGATGTGGGCCTCGTGGAGAGGCACATAGTATACTATAAGGGGGAAGGTGGTGGCTTCCCCTAAGTCCGAATTATGGTAAATTCTTGTGAATTCGAATTTGCCTGTGACTTGTCCTAGCACCAAAAATGCTCCAACTATGCACTAACCACCTTGTGTTGGTTTTGTGCACGTCCGTGTGAGTAGTTGATGCTTGTCATTCTTCCTAGTCCCATCCCGGAGCTCCAACATGCCCCTCTACCCCTCCAAGTGTTGCGAGCCAAAGAGCTTGCCCCGACTCTTTGCTTTTCCATTATTTTCAATTTGGACTCACATTTGAGTCCATTAAGGAGCTTGGGGGTGCATCATCATGGTGCCAATCGACAAAGATTCATATGAAGGTTGAAAATGGTGGGTGTTATATGGACCTACTTCAAATAAGAAATTCAAAAAAGATTGTGCAACATGCTCGGAGATGTGCCCATTGTGTTTGCAAATGAAGAAAATGATTTTAACATTCACCTATATGCCAATGGGCCCACTATTAGCAAGCTTTTGCAAAAGTTGGACCCTTTGTGAAAGAATGTTGAATCTTTGGAGGGCAAAGGATAGGTGATTAGGAAAAGATTTCAACTTTAAGCCATAACTGATTAAAAAATGTTTTGATAGGGCCAAATTTCGAGAATGTCAAGCCTTTTGGGACTTGGAAGTAGAGTGGGTGATCCTTATAATCTACCCAAACATGAATCGTTTTCATGTCTTCAAGGCATTTGCTGCAATTCAAAGGTGTGAGGAAGTTCTACAGTGGGATCCAAAGACAGAACATTATAGATTTGCATGCTTGGAATGTTTGTCAAAGATCCATACTTCAAGGCACTTGCTAAATGTAATTAATTTTTTGAAATTATTTTAATTAAATTCAAAGCTAGAAAGAAAACATTTGGCTTTCTAGAAAGATCCTATATTATGAACTTAGTTGGAGGGACCTCTCTAAATTGATTATGCAATTGTGAAAAACCTTGTCATCATGAGTCTTTTCAAAATAAAAGTGAGTGGTGGCAATATTTTGCCCAAAAACAAAATAAAATTTACCAAAAGCCAATACAAGTCAAAACATGTAGGCTTTGTTTAGGCCTCAAATTTTAAGAAGTTTTTAATTGCCATAATTACCATTTTCTTTTTTTCAAATTTGTGAAATAGGTGAATTGGCAATTGTGCACAAGAGGATTTAACCAAATTTGGCAAGATGTACTTGAAAGGAAAGTCCAAATATGTTTTAGAGCCTTGATTTTTTGGAATGGCTTTTATTTTTTAAAAATGTTTATATGCATGTGTAGGGTGATCCATAGAATTTTGGGCTAATGCTACATTGGGATGGTTTTTCATTGGCAAAAACAAGTTCACAGACTTGTTGGACGATGGATGTGGTCATCCTGAATTTTGGTAAAAAGAACATTTTGTTGAACCTTTTCCTATGATGTTCATTCCTACCAAGCTTTGAAAAACTCATCAAGCAAACTAACTAAAATGTTTTACCGACATTTTTAAAGCCCCTTATGACCGATTTGGAAAATGTTTTTGTGGATCAATTCCCAATCCAATATGCATACCCTTCATGACTTATTATTGAACACCTATCTAACATGTTGGATGATGATTGGATTACAAACTTGAAGGCCATGGTTATAATTTGGATTAGTGCCCACGATCCGAGTTCCCTCCAACACCAACGGCCTCCAACACCAATGACCTTCAACAAATTCACTCTTTCACCATATGCAAAATAAACCCAATCACTTAATAACATCACCTCCTGGCAGATGCACCACAATGTGAGGTGATTTTCCGTCCTTCTACTCCCGATTCTACAAGGTGATTATGCTTGAAAGCACAAATGCTACTACTGAAGGAAAAAATGCAAGTGTAATTATAGATGTTAGATTACGTTTGTAATTAAAATTAAGTAGCCTACCTCCTATGCATCATTTACGATTAGAACTAATAGATATATTTTTTCAAGCTCACACGCTACACATTCTAGGACTTTATGTCAAATTGTCTTTCATTCAAACTAATGTTTAAGGACTCAACACCATGTCCAACATAGCTGCAGACCACTAGTCACTTGAAATGTTGTTTCTCACACATAGGTTATTCAAATTCGGCTTACCATAGCTCTCTAAAAAGCTAACAATAAAGCGTATCTTGTTACCAAATCCTAAGCTTTGCAACTAAGCCAGCAAGAAGTTATGCTACAAAACCCGAGAGGGTTTTACAAAGGTGATCATTTAACTTGGCTGCAAACTATCAATCACTTAAAACATCATTTCTCACACATACATTATTCAAATCCGACTTGTCTTAGCTCATTAGAAAGTTAACTACAAGGCGCACCAACTTATCAAATTTTAAGATCTATAACTACACTAGTAAGGAGTTATACTACCAAACCCAAGAGGGTTTTATGAAAGTAATCGGTTCAACTTGACTGCAGACCATCAATCATTAAAAACATCATTTCTAACACATACATTATTCAAATCCGGCTTGCCTTAGCTTGTTAGAAAACTAACTACAAGGCGCATCTTGCTACCAAATCCTAAGCTTTGTAGTTAAACCAGCAAGAAGTTATGTTATAAAACCTGAGAGGGTTTGTGAGATTTCTTTAAAGTTCTAACCTTCCAACACTGTCACTACCCACCCCCATTCCTTCAAAATTATTACAAGATTTTCATTCTCCTTTTCTTCCTTTTCCCCTCCACTAAAACTAATCATTATTTTCCTCTTCAAGAAGCTTGTGGGAACAAATATTCAAGATTGAATCAAAATTATCTCCGAAGCAAAAAAAAAAAAGCCTCCAATGATCCGAATCCGCCTTTTAAAGAGAAAGAGAAAGGAGGTGAAGGTAGATTCAAAGCTTGGTGGCCAATGGAAGGTTCCATGTTTGGTGGTCAATGGAATGTTGCAAACTTGGTGGCCAATGGAAGGTGAAGGAAAAACACCTTTTCACCTCTGCCATTTTCCCTCCAACAACCTTTACTTAAACCTTCAATTTTTTCCTTTGACCTTACGGTTTTACTTTACCATGTATCTAAGCCGTTACTCACGCCTTCCTTGCCTTTTTTTCGATCTATAAATTATAACTACGCACCTTAATGTAACAAGTTTTTCACACCTTCATTGTTGATTTGATTTTGATTGAGGATTTGACCTTTTTCCTCTCCTTGAAATTATGGTGTTGCGCATGGTCACATCTTACGGGTCGCAAGCCATACAAGCGAATGAAGAACCGCCTTCAGAGTCATCTCTAGATCTTATCCTAACACAACATCCTCGTGATGAAGAACCCGAACCTCGAAAAGTGCGTGCTCGTCTTAAAATTGAACCCCCTCGAGCCTGGTACTATCGTATTTCTCTGAACTCTCGCACCTTGGTAATCTTGCTGCAAGTCGACCCTACTTCTGGTGACGAATCCGAGACCATTTGTGAAGGTTGTTACGAAACTGAAGATATTTCTATCTTCGCATGGTTTTTAGTTCCCGACGTTGGACACTATCGTTGGTTACACGATCCGATTTGTTGACTGCCTCCTAATAGCAAGGCAGACTACCTAGTTCGCACCATCCAACGCATCTTAGATTTCCTGTAGTTGTGAACTATCCTATGGCATAGCCCAAGATTTTACATGTACTTGCAGCTCCTTGCTGAGCTTATCCATATTTTAAATAAATGTTTCAGTTATCATCAAACTCTTGCTACCATTGGCACACTATCATACTATCTATTTAATCGTTGAGCTGCCTCGAATTAACCTTATGTTCAACGGCTTGAAGATTGTTTTATCTCTATTAGACCTTTCATTAACATCCCTTCAATTACTTCAAGAATTTCTAACATCCTTACTACTCCTTAAATACCATAACAAGATTAATGTTGTGTTGAACACCGCAAATTTTGGTGTCTACTTCTACCCCTAACCCTTTAGAAATTTCTCACCTCTAATTACGCAACGTAGTTTCTAAAACTATGGTTATTAGCCTTTATTGAAGAAAAGAACTAATCCAACTCCTTATTCACCAATAATGTATTTCAGAAAAGAAAACAACCCCCCTACGCACCAAGCGTATTCATCATTCCCTATGAAGTCGTTAAAAGCCCTTAATAACCTTACCCCATTCAAATAACCTTGATGTAACTCTTAAAAATTGAGACTATCGCACATGGTTATGTCGGTATGGCTCACAAACCTAGCCTAGGTACATAGGCCATGTAATCAACCTAAGTAGGCACTTACTTTATGGAACTACATAAGAAAATTTTGGTCAACCCACCATTGTTGACCATAATCACACCATTTGTGAAGTTTGATCCCTTAACCTTTAAAATGGAAGCAAATACCCCTACCATTAAGCCACCACGCATATTGTGATAATGTGTTACATTGCATTCAATTTATCAAATACTTTATTTTAAACATTACAAAAACATAAATTTGAAATTTCATATTTTATTGAGATTTTGTTTAAATGAAACAATTAAAGTTTAATTTAAAAGTTTTTTCAATAATGTACATAATTAAATTTATTTCATTCAAAAAGTGCAAAATCATTTGAACAATTTTTTTCTTGAATATTATTATTCAATAACATTTCAATGACCATTCTTTTGAAAAAAAAATTGTTTAATAAATGCATAAGATTTTTGTTAATATAATAATACTACCTATATTAGGCTACTTTTAATTATTATAAAATTACTTTTAATTATTTTAAGTTATTTCACCCTACATTATTTATGACTATTTATGGCTATTCTTAATTATATTTTACTATTTTTAGTTATTTCATTCTAGGTTATTTTTTATTATTCTAAATTATTTTTTACTATTTTATGTTATTTCTAGCTATTTTAAATTATTTCACCTTAGGTTATTTTCGACTATTATAAGGTTTTTTGATTATTTTATGTTATTTTTTGATATTATAGGTTATTTCACTTTAAGTTATTTATGGCTATTATAAATTATTTCATCTTAGGTTATTTTTAACTATGTGAGGCTATTATTAGTTACTTTTGGCTATTGAAGGCTATTTCACCTATGTTATTATTGATTATTTTATGTTACATTACCATAGGTTATTTTTGGTTATTTTATTGGTGGCTATTGTTAGTTATTCTATTGGTGAATATTGGTTTGGTGGTTATTAGTGGTTATTGGTTTGATGGCTATTATTGGTTATGAGTTTGGTGGCTATTATTGGTTATTGGTTTGGTGGCTATTTGCGACTATTTTATTAATGGCTATTGGTGGCTATTAGCAGATATTTTATTGGTGGTTATTTGTGTATTTTCTGTTGGTGACTATTTGTGTTTATTCTATTCGTGGCTATTGGTGGTTATTTTAGGTTAAATTATCATTGGCTATTAATGGATATTGGTGGAACTATTTTATTAATGGCTATTGATGGATATTAGTGATTATTTTAAATTAAAATATGATAGACTATTAGTAGTTATTAATGGTAATTATATTAGTGACAATTATATTAGTGGTTATTGGTGGTTATTCTATTAATGGCTATTGTGATTATTTTATTAATGGTTATTTTTTGTTATTTTAGGTTATATTATGACTATTGGTGACTATTATATTATAAACTATTGTTGGATATTTTAAGTTATATTATCATAGGTTATTGGTAGTTATTTTATTGTAGGTTAATATTTTAAATTATTTTTCATAGGCTCTTATTGGATATTATAGGTTATTTTACCTTCAATCGTTATATTTTATTTTAAATTATTTTAAATTATTATATTTAGGATAAAATAACTTATAATAACATAAAGTAAAATGACCTTGAATAATTTAAAGTATACTATGAAATAACATATATTAATTTAAAATAAAATAATTTAAGGTATAACCTAAGGTTAATTGAATAATTTAATTTAAAATAACTTAATGTTTAAAATCTATAACAAGTTACAATAACTTAGGGTATAAGTAAGAATAACTAAGGTAGCCTAAAATCATATAAGGTATATCATGAAATAGTATAAGGTATTTGAAACAACATAAAAATAAACCTATTTATCACAATAAATTATAATAATGAATTACATCAATTAATAATGAAACATGATGTTTACATAGTGATATTATAATGAAATAACTTTAACCAAGGTGAAATCAATAAAGTGTAATGAATTTCTTTCATTTTTTAAGGTCTTATAGTGATTTAGGCTAGTGAATTACACCCCACTTTATACTAGTGAAGGCAACTCATGGGCTATATTGTTTATTTCAATGGTGAATAAAGCCAAAAATTGAAATCCAAAATGTGAAATCATTTTTGTTTTTTGAACAATATGAATTGTGATAGCCATTGGTGAAAAAGAAAAAATAGAAAAAACCACTAGATTCCAACATTTGTTTTTCATAATTAATAACTAAATTTGACTAAATCTTCCATCAATCTTTAGATTTTATGAATTTAGAATAGGCATAAGTTGGGTCCTCTTGGAAAGGGAAAAAAATCAAATCAATTTAGTGGGTCTATATTAAAATTCAAAATGAGCTTTATAGTTAAAGGTTAAAGGTTTGGAAGCTTGAACTTTAAGGTTTATAGTTTTAGGAGCTTACATTTTAGTGTAGAATGCAAACAACAAATGTAGGAAGTAACATCTTTAGGTTAAGGGCTTGAGGAGCTTGAGCTTTAGGCTTTAACATTTTAGGAGTTTGAATTTTAATGTAAAATATGGATAACAACCTTAAGAAACAACAATAATTTTATGATTAAAGGTTTAAAGAGTTTGAGCTTTAAGGGTTTAGGGTTTTAGGAACTTGAATGTTAGTTTAAAATGCAGAAAGAAAATTTACGAATTCTTTTGTTGAAGAATTATGTTTCAAAACATGTTTTATGGATTTGCAAACATTTGGTAAAAAGAAAGAGATTTAATCAAAATCAAAATTAGGGTTTCAAATTAGGGATCCAGAATCGGGGTTTTGTATTTGGGTAAGGTTTTTAAATCATGGGTTCAAATTAGGGTGTTGAAATGCATCTTCAAAATTAGGGTTATAAGTTTAGGGTTTTGGACTTGGGTTTTGCAAACTACTACAACATTGACTAGAAATAACATGATTGCTTGAGTTGATTACTTCAATTTAAATTGTTGTATGACTTTTTAAATTGGGTGAGATGTCAAACAAGTTATAGAAAATTGTTGGATGATGTTGAAAGACATGGATGCCATGATTTTTTTAGTGTTATCCATTTGAGAAGGAGGTTTCGAAAGTTGTGAACATCTCATCTAACCAATTGACAAGTGAAATCACTTACTCCAAATACTACGCCAGATTATTTCACACCAATTCACAAGGTGATACATTTAGACCACGATAGATTATTTATAGGTCAAAAAACATTAAAAGATGTCCATTGATAACTTTACCTCTCTGCCAATGTCCATCGAGTTATGGGAAATAATTGCACATTTGCAAACCATGGCACCAAAATTGTGTTATGGTGCCTTCACAAGAAATTGCCCAAGTGGTTTAAAGACTAGTGCCTTGGCTACCACCTTGCTATTGTCGAGAACTGATTGTCACAAAGGGCATGGTTCTGGGTTCCAGGAAGCCTTTCCAATGTCAATGACAAAAGGCATGAACTTATACTTGCACCAATTTTGGAGGAAGATTGGCATTATGACCAATGAAATTTTGCAAGTCTTTTAAACATTGGTAGAAGGATTCTCATTTTTGCTTCTACATGGAAAGGAATGTCAAGTACTTGATTTGGTGGTGGTTGAGCTTGTTGAGCCTTACGAAAGCCATTCATTGACATGGAAAGCGAAGATCACTAATTTTTTCATCCATGAATTGTATGGTGAATGAAGATTAAGTATTCCAAGGTGGGTATTACAATACAACAATTTCACCTTCATCATTTGCTATAACTCTTAAAGATGCCATGATGGGGATGGTTGTCTTACAACCATGTCCACGAAGACGGCCTACAAATGATGTGAAAACCTTCACACCTTTTCATGCACATGTTCATCCTTATGCCTATTGTAAGCCAAAACCAACGAGTTCATAATTGTTTATGAAATGGAATATATTTACCTAGGTACCATTTTTTGCAACAAGGAATGCCTAGTCATTGTCCTCTGTAATCAGAAATTCGGGGTGTGGTTATGGTCAAAAATAGTAGTTCTAATCCTCTATTGTTTCCATTGGCTATGGTGTTCAGAGTGTTTTTAAACCAAGATTCACTATTGATTTTCCACATGAAGAAGAAAGTCTAAGGAAAGCAATTGCAACAAGCCTAATTCTGAAACAAGATTATTTTGTTGGAGAGGTGGAATTGTTTATATATTGCAAGTTGTTGTTCAATTGTTTGGTGATGTACAAGGCCTTAAAGGCTTCAAACACTAGATGTTGGCATTGTCTTGAAAGGTTGGTGTGTAATGCCCAAGTTACATGTCATGGCAATGGACAAGTTGTTGAGTGGTTGTGGGGGCGGAAAATATACACAACTATTATGATACCTTAATTACTCATGAGGTGATGATTGAAAATTTGGCAAGGGAATTTTGAGAACTTCTTACTAATTTAAAATTGAGGGATTCCACTCCCATTTGCCACAATACATTTTTGCACCCATGGATTTTCGTGGCACCATACTTCACCCTAACACCCACCATTGGGATTGCAATGGACCATTGCAAGAAAAATAGATGCTATGAAAGTTTATAGGTAATTTTGCCCACCTAAATATTTATTGTGTGAAATTGGTGGCTATATATTTTGAGGGAAATTCAAGCCCAATCAAAGACTTGGTTAGTGTGAGCTAGATTCTCATATCTATGTTGCCCATTGTGAAACCCAAGCTAACTACAAGGTTAGTTTATGTCCATATGTTTATTCCAATTTAAGGTTAGGTTTTGATGCATGTTTAGGATGACATTTATTCCATTTCAAGATTAAAGTTATGGTTATGGTTAAGGGTTTAAGGTTTAATCTACTATGTGTTTTGATATTAAGATTGTATTGGGTGATTTGCATTAAATTAGGACTTTAAACTCCAATTATCAGCAAGTCCAGACACTCCTATTCTAGAGGCTTCTAATATCAATGTTGACCATTAGTCTCCAAATGAACAATTCAATGTAATAAAAATTGATACTATCATAGTAGACACGGGACAACCAAATCATGAATCTAAACAAGTCAACAAGATTTTTTTGCAAGGAAGTGTATATACTCCATACTTATACATTTTGTTTCCAACTTGCAAAATGTTTTTGGACAAAGACTTGTAGGTTAATATACAAACACATTTGTAAAATTTGTTCAATTCTCTTTTATTATTGTTTCAAGCCTTCTTTTTTTTCTTTCCTTTCAAATTTCCTTTGTATGATGCAAGCAAAAACTTGAGAGAATCACTTTCTACCCAATACAACAAAGAAACCAACACTTCAAACAAAGAAATTTGACAACATGTGACTTACTTGAACCACTTTCATTCTACACCAAAGGAACAAAAAGAAAGAAAGGCATCATGAGTTTACCCAAATTTGCTTATAAATACAAGAGATCACCATTCTTCGTTTTGTGATTGTGGATCCAAAATAATTACTTCTTTTGTTTTTTTATATGTGGTTCAATTCACTAATGCTTCAATTCCTTAAACCCTAGCCTTAAACCTTCTTTTGACAAAAGAAGAAACAAAAAATCCAATTGCAAGTCCAGTGATATTGATGACAAGAAGAACATGCAAAAGTTCACGCTAGAATATTATGGGTTTAAGTTTTTAACCTTTTAGGCTTCATGGTTTTAGCGTTTAGGGTTTTCATTTTGAAGTGTTGTTATGGTTCATATAGATTTGTAGACATAGTTGGTTGTAATGTTCTACAATCTATGGTTTACCAAATGTGGGGAACTCAACCTTTTTCCCCTACTTCTATGGTGAATTTTGTGAAAAAATTCCCAAAAAAACCTTAGTGTTGATCTGTGTTTTGTTTTGGATTTTTTGATGTCAAAACTTTTGTGACTGTCCCCAACAAGTTAGTTACAAAATTAGTGGAAGTTACAATAGCAATTTTTCCAAGATTTTTCAGATTTTTTGGTCTAACAAAAGCCAAATTTAGTCATAAAGAAAACACATGTATGATTGATTCAAATGGGCAAAAGTGAAAATAAGAATTATTAAACACTACAATAGATGTGAAAAAATACATCATAATTTCCTCTTAGGAAGGGGAAATATGAAAGGGAGATAATTTTCCCTTTCACAACTCTTTCATTGTGGGAACGAAGCATAGCAAATGTGGGAAATTACACATTAATTCTCCTTCTTTAGGGCTTGAATGACCCAACATCCACTAGTGCAGCATCCAAAATATCTCGTTCTAGGATTTCATGGATGGGATGAGGCTATCCCCCAAAGGTCAGTTTATTTGGTCAATAGTTTTTTTTTCTTCTTAGCATTGTTTTTTCTTGAAACTTTTTTTTTTGGTGCTCACTATTTTTTTTCTTGGGCTCATTTTGGTTTTTTTTTTTTTTTTTTTTTTCCCGGCCCTAAACCCCCTTTTTTTTGGGGGTTTTCCTTCCTCCCCCTCCCCCCCCCCCCCTTTTTTCCCCTTCCCCCCCCCCTTCCTCCTCCTCCCTCTTTTTTACCCCTCCTC
>Ga0116231_10000111_pt1 | contig 100114 bp, 66 predicted proteins | sample S1TSphgellanicum_2_FD_89695 | JGI IMG/M metagenome (GOLD analysis project Ga0116231, IMG submission 89695) | Host-associated microbial communities from peat moss isolated from Minnesota, USA - S1T2_Fd - Sphagnum magellanicum MG | ecosystem: Host-associated > Plants > Peat moss > Unclassified...
GAAAAAGAATGAGGTGTATCTTCTTTCTCCAAACTTCAAACTTGCATCCAAATAAACAAAAATATAAAAGTGAAAAAGAAACACTTTATTTTTATTATACAAAATAATAATAAAAACAGAAAATGCATTAAAAAAAAAGATAAATTTTTCTTAAAAAAACTAAAACATGAACCAAGTTTAAAGAAACCGAAGGACTTCACAATGCCCGAAAGTCACGAGTACCCACTAGTATTATCATAATTAATTACAATGTAATAATAATAAAATAGTAATTATTGAAGAATAAAAATGAAGTTTTTATTTATTATAATAATAATACATATTGAATAATAATGGTCAAGTCATTGTTAAGTAATATTATTAGTAATTATAAGTATAATTATAATAGTTTTTTAATCATAATATGTGATTAGCTATAATGATTAATAATAATAAAAATTTGTGGTTAAAATGATTTTGATTAAATTAACCATGACTAAACTAATTACAAAATTAAATTAATGACAAATAATTATTATTTTCTAAAATAATTTTAAAATTAAATAAAAATGGTAAATTAATTTTGGGTCAACTAACCATAGTTAAATTAATTCCAAGGTTAAATTATTAATTAATTTAACCATGTTTAATTTAATCATGTTAGTTTAGCCATTATTAATTTAATTTAATTTAATCTCTTACCTAATTTAGTTTTTAAACTAATTTAGCCATAGTTAGTTTAACCGATTTTACTTTAACCAACATTAGTTTAATCAAAGTTAATTTACCTATGGTTAGTTTAACCAAATTTAATTTAGCTTCGTAATTAGTTTTGTTATGGTTAATTTAACCAAAGTTAATTTAGCTTCATAGTTAATTTTGTTATAGTTAATTTTTCCATGGTTAATTAGTTTAGCCAAAGTTAGTTAAATCATGACTAGTTTAACCTTGATTAATATGAGTTTAGCTTAGGTTTAGCTAATGTTTTGCCTTGGGTAACATTAGTTAATGTGAGTTTAGCTTTAGTATTAAAGCTACAAGACTATTATACATAGCCTAGGTAAATATATTTAGTATATTAACATAAGTGTGTATTAATTTAAGTCATGATTTTTATGACACATGTTCATTTTGAACACTAATAGTTGCATATTAATTACACACATAATCAATATAGTTGCAAACGACACCTAGTTGCACGTAGTTGCATATTGACTAATTATAAACAACATGATTTCTACTAATGTACATGGCTATTGCAAATACATGAAAACTCAAAGTAAACCTTTCTATTAAGCAAAATTAACAAACAACAATGAAAAGTTATTCTACTGGAATAGAATAAATGGTGACAAAACATGTTCTATTCAAAGAATACAATGACAAATATCACAAAATTGGGAAGGGAGCACAAGAAAAAAAATCACAATTATATTTGGATATGTCCATTTTAATTCAAACTCATGACAAGGTTTCATTTTGTTGAGTGCATGGGGGTTCTTGAATGGACTTAGTTTATTATAATCACAAATTGATTCTTAATGGTCTGTCACTAGAACCAATGAAACTTCAAAAACTAGTACATATTGTTTATAAGAAAATCATTTTTAATCTATACTATGGGTTTTCACCCTTCTCTTACCAACATTTTTCAAATTCTTATGTGGACCTATATGATAATTAATCTTTTAACTAATGCATATCAAGTAATCCAACATTATTCATCACCATTCATAATTTTGTTTTTAATATTCTAAGATTTCTACAATTAAAAATAAATTTTAAAAGTACCTTAAGATTGTGGAATAAAATATGGTAATCAAGTAGTTGGGACGTTGTCATTCTTTCTTAATATGTAAGGATTTTGATTTTAAAATTTTTTTTGGCAATCCTTCTTATTATATTTATATATATAGACATTTCCTTTTTAAAATGAATCTATGCCCAACTATAGTGGTAGGTACATTAATATGTGAATATAAGTGAAAAGAAATAAGGTATTACCCACAAGCATGTGTGAATTAACATGCATTCAAAATAGGTGAAGGACACATATTGATGGGTGGTTTGCACATGGTGAAACCAATATTGATATGTATCACTCACCTATGCAACGACCCGCCAATATGTACCATTCACCTATTTTGGATAGAAGGTATTCTACTTTGCACATATTTTTTAAAAACAAAATCATGATATCATACTTTCTACTTTGAGATATTTTTATGTTGTGACCTCACCAACATGGATTCATTTGTGTGTTGTTGAGATCTTTATATACGTGAAAAAAAAAAAGATGAAAAACCAAGCTTTACATAAAAGATGATTTTCATTTCAAAATGATAATTTCATGCACTTATAAATTGTTATCCAATAATTTGGCTAGCTATGATTCATTTCCCACCTCATATTCATCATGGATGAGGTTCAATGGTTTTCAAAAGTTAAATAATTAGTTGTCATATACATATGGGAAATATTATTGATTATGATAATGATGTCCAATAACTTACGTAATTAATTCATAAGCAAATTAGTTTGTCTATGTTCAATTGTTGTTTAATAAAAACTCAATAACCAATCAAGTTAAAATTTCCAACTAAATAATTTGTAATAACCCAAACAACCATCATTTGTGAACCTTATAAAACAAAGAAAATTATCCAATCCAAAGTGCCTTGATTGCAACTTATTACAAATCGGACTTCAAAGGTAAACACTCCTATTAACACTTAAGGGATAGAATAATTGTATCTCATCCCTTTTCAAACCCATAAATGTAGCCCTAATTAGTTGTGATTAATGGGAATTTTTCAAGAATTCAAACTTCTTTTAATATGAAAACCAAAAAAATCAACTTCAACTACAATTGAAAATTTGTTTTTGGCACATTTGTTGAAAAGTTTTTTTTGGAACATTTTTCATTATATCAAACCCATTAATTACAACGAGATCAACATGGTTTTCAATACCATTTACACCCATTTTTCTTCTTTTATTTATTTTTAACATTACTTGACCAATGTTCACCATCCTACCACACTATATTAAAATTTGTAATATCTCGAGTTATTTCTTCACACACACTTATATCATATTTATTATTCCATCCCCTTCATTAATAATTGCAACATTATTGACTAGTTGGGTGGTAGCCTTCACCTCTTATGTTCCAATCATACTTGGTGTTAAAAAATTTAGCGTTAGATCCCTTGACACCAAGATAACCATTTAAGACTTAAACCTATTTACTATAAAATACAATGTTAAGTTAGCTTTAAAAAATTTCATTCACATCTATGATGTTATAATGCCAACTAATAGTTGGGTTAATGTCAAACCTTAAAATTTTCTCATCATCATTTGCACTTTTGATGATTACATGTATCTTTTGCATGTTTAATTTATTTGTTGAGAAGGTGTAGGTAGGTGAATGGATGGATAGGTGAAGGTGTATAAGAAGGTAAATGAATGCATGGGTGAGTAGTTAAATAAAAGGTGGGTGAACAAATGAATGGGTGGTATTTAGGTAGGTAATTAGGTAAATGGAGGTGGGTAGGTAGGTAGGTAGGTAGGTAGTTAAGTAAGTGGAGGTGGGTGGGTGTATGGTGTCAGGGGCAAACATTAGACATGCAAAATAAGTTAAATATGACACCAAGTTCAACACATTTGTAGTACAATGCCCAACAAGACAAAAAAAATCAATTTTTTATTATTATACCCACACAATGATTAATGTTATAAGTATCTTTTTTATACAATAGTTTCAAAGAAAAATAATGTGATGTATTGGTTTAAATCCTCCCTTCAACCCAAAGGTCCTGGTTCAATCCTTTTCACAATTGTTTTTTTGACAAATGAAATGGATGAAAAAATCCATATAACATTTAAATAGTTTTTAAAATTAATTACCCTTAATAACTAACTTCCCTTCACAAAAGAAGACTAAATGTTAATCCCAAGCAAGTTCCCCATAAACTAAATAAAATTCCTTGGTGAAAAATAGAATTTCCCTAAGGAGTAATGAGTTTTCCTTGGGGAAAAGGGCACCTTCCCTAGAGAACAATGTACTTTCCCCATGGAAAGACTTAAGTTCCCAAGGAAACATATGTTCTAAATCTTTTTGCAATCATTGTCATCTCATTTTTAAAAAAATATTTTCTTGCAACCTATCATTAGAAAGGTTCCAAGGAGAGCTACAACTTTGTAGATAAAAATATTTCAATCATAATTCATATGCAAAAGTTATGATCAAACAAAAATTCGAACACATTTGTTCCCTAGGGCAACTTAAATTCCTTCTCCCTAAGGGACATGATTTTTCCCCAAGGAAAAAAGGTTTAAGTTACTCCTTAGGGCAACTTAAACTCCTTCTCTATGGGGACATGATTGTTCCTTAGGAAAAAACCAACTTCATTAGGGAAACATATGTTATGAATTTTTTTTGCAATCATAGTAATCTCATTTTTTGTTTTATATAGGCTTGTGACTTATCATTGGAAAGGTTTAAAAGAAAACTAAAACTTTGTAATTGAAAACACTTTAATCAAAATTCATATGCAAAAGTTATGATCAAACAAAATTTTAGACACATTTGTTCCCTGGGGAACATAGTTGTTCCTTGGGGCAATTTAAACTCCTTCACCCCAAAGGACATGATTGTTCCATGGGGAAAAAAAGTTTAATTTTCTCCATAGGGCAATTTAAGCTCCTTCTCCCTAAGGACATGATTGTTCCCCAGGGAACAATGAACTTCCCTAGGGAACAATGAATTTCCCCCAAGGAAAAGCCCAAGTTCCCAGAGGAAACATATGTTCCGAATCTTTTAGCAATCACAATCATCTCATTTTATTTTTATATATAGGCTTGTGACCTATCATTGGAAAGATTTAAAAGAGAGCTACAATTTTGTAATTGGAAGCATTTCAATCAAAACTTACATGCAAAAGTTATGTTCACACAAAGTTTTGGACATGGTTTAGGTTGCTCCTCAAGGGAATTGAGAGCAATTCCCCTAGGGAACAACCTAAACCGTGTTCCCCCAAAGAGCAAATGTGCCAAAAACTTTGTGTGTACATAACTTTTGCATATGAGTTTTGATTGACTTGCTTATAACTACAAATTTGTAGCTCTCTTCGAAACCTTTCCGTTGAAGATCACAAGCCTATATAAAAACAAATATGAAGTTCATTATTCCTCGAAGAAGTTGGCTTTACCCCAAGGAACAATCATGTCCTCAAGGAAAATTAACTTAAGTTGCCCTAGGGAGCAATTTAGACCTTTTTTTTCTTGGAGAACAATCCTATATTTAGAAAGAAAAAGTTTTTTATCCCCTGAGAACATGGTTGCTCCTTGGGGCAACTTAAACCTTGTTCTTTTGGGAACATGGTTGTTCACTGGGAACAACTTAAACCTTTTTTTACTTCAGGAATTTTTTTTCATCCATTTCATTCATTCATGAAAAAAATAATTCAAGAAAAGGTTCAAACCTAGGACCTTTGGGTTGTAAAAGGATTGTAACCACTCTATTTTTTTTGTTCCTTTGAAAAAATATTTAAAGCCATTCCCTAGGGTGAATTCACAATAAAACGACCATTTCACATCATAACCAATGCTTAATATTTCATATTCTATATGGCAATTTAAATTATTGTTGAAATTTTTGGATTAATTTATATAATAACATTAAAATTATACCATGGGAACATGTGAACAAATTTCAAATTAATCTAATAAATGAATGACACCCAAAAGCACTTTTAAAACATTCATAACCACTATTTTTACTACAAAAAAGACATGTTAATGGCCTTGAAAATATTGTTAAGTGACAGATTTTGGGCAAATTTTGAATGTAAGTCTTAAAATAATAGTATAAAGAAAAAATTTAAAGCTTTTGATGATTTTTTAAAAGATTTTTGGAAAATATTCTAAAAATATTCCAAATTAAGCAATCATTTTTAAGCAACCAAGTGCGTGGGTGTTGGTCATTTTATTGTGCAAGTACAAAAAAAAAATCTGAATTTTTTTCTTGTTGGGCACTATATTGTATTGTATTATAATTGTGTCAAACCTAGCACTGCATTTAACTTGTTGCGCCTATTTAGTGCCTGTTGGTGTCAAGGCTTAAAGAACATTGGTTGACAATGCTAACATTGAGTTAAAAAACCCTTTTAGTGGCTACTAATTAACATTACCATTTTAACTGCAAATATAGGGTTTTTGTAAATTTGGTGTTTAGTTACCATCTTCCTACCATTTCCTTAACATTCTTGTGACACTAATTGCCACATAAAAATACACATCATATTTGATGTTAACTAATTTTTATGCATGAATCTTACAAAATTTGGAGAGTATTTAACATTGTTTTATGGATGATTTGCCATCAAATGTGAATCCACCTTTATAGTATGGTGATTCCATTCCCAACCTTTTTTCAACTTTTCCATTGATTTTTGTTATATCATATTTTATAAGTTGTAGATTAATGTTATTTAATTGATTTTACCAATTACCAACAAGTCATTTTAATCTTCAATAACTGCAAAAATGATCATTAATCAAAGTTGCCATCTAATTTGATATGAATTGTTCAACCCCAAAACTACATGACAAGGAAATGCAAATGTTACAAGGTTTATAGTTTATTCAATATTTATTAAACTATCAAATGAACTAACAATTATATTAGACAAGATCATTCTACCATAATAAAACCTTAAACACTAAAGTTAGTAGGTCTTTAAATTGATAAAATATTTATGTTAATTTTCTAATAAAGTCATCATTATGTTGGTTTTAATATAGGTTAGGGTAACTAATTGTGTTTTAGGTTGGAACTAATTCAAATGTGAACAAGGTTGGAGTTATTTGATGTTTGGGATATGATCCCAAGTTGTGTGTCTCAAGTTACTTTTGGTGATTTAAGATTTCAAAAAATACACATTATTACTTACTTTGTAATTTTGTTGTGTTATGCCAATTTTCTTTTGCACATGGTCTTGTGTGTTCTTGTCTTGTTGTATTTTGGGCTTAAATTTATAGTTGTTTATAAATTTGTATCATATTTTAAATTGCTAAAAACATGAGTGTAGTTGGGTTTTGTTGTATATAAATTAAGTTTGTTTAAGCATTATGTTTGTTCTATGTTTAACATGGGATTTTGTTGCAGCACGTGCCATGGAAATGGTTTTTGTTTCATTGTGTTTTTGGTTTTATTTGACGTGATTATAACACTTTTTAGAGAGTTGAACCCCAATTGGGCATGGGCACCTAAAATGTGAAAATGTTGTGTGATGGGAGGTGTGAAAAAAACAACTACACAACACAATACAAGGAAGGTCTTACCAACCAAAAAAGCCCCTCCCTTCATTTTATTTATATATTTCTACCATTCTTTCCCTTTCTATCTTATGTTGCATTGGTGAAAAAACACTTAAGCCGAACAACTTGACAATGGCAATGACGCCACTATTGTCACTGCATTGTTGGAGTTCAAATTCTAGTTAGACTTCAATGGAACTAGTTAGACTACAATGGAACTAGCAGCAAGGCACAAGTGGGGGGGCTCTCCTCCTTGTTTTGATGTGGTTGACAACAACATCAAGAAAACAAAGGAGGGGACACCATTGCCTTCATTGGGAACATCATTAGTAACTCAATGGTAGTTGGGAAGTTATCCTTTTCATTGTCTTGGTCTTTGTTGTTCCAAGCAAAAATAACAACTACTAACAACATATTCATTGGATGCAACTAAAAAAAGGAATGAAGGGATGATGGGGGGTGGTAATGGGAGGAATCAAATTCCATCAACAACATTTTTTGTGTTGTAATTTGCTAAACCTCTTTTGAACCTAGGAGGTTTGGCATGTTTGGAAGGTCTATGAGGCTTGAAAAAGTTTTTAAATAAAGGTTCAAAGGTTTCAATTTAAACTTCCATTTTATTTTTTGTTTAAAAATTTTTTATAAACTTGAAGTTATGAAGAAATCAAGTTTGCACCTAATCCAAACTTGCCATGTGGTAAGTTTTTTTTTTCAACATTTTTCATCCACCTGGAAATTTTCATCCATGATATGGATGAAATTTAATGTTCATCCCAAATGTTTTCATCCTACATAGTAATTACGTAAAGTCTAATGACTATATAATTTTAAAATATATATTGAAATAAATTTAAACAATTGAGACCCTAAAACTAGTCATGGACAAAAAAAGGCATGAAATTAGGTGATTTCAAAATTTAATGTGATTTTTAAAAATTTTAATCATTTTAATTTCTATATTAATTTTTTAAAAATTAAATAAAATTTTATTTGCAAATTCATATATTTGGCATATGGTGTCAAATTGGGGTGATGATTTCATCATTGAATTTATAAAGAGGAAGCTTTTCCAAAAAGTCCCTATCATATTGAAGGAAGATGTGTTTTAAGAAATTTGTGTATACATGTTTAAAGGAAGAAAAACTTTGTGGGTGCCCATAATGACATGGAATAAATACATTCGACAAATAACAATTTTAGACTAAAAAAGAAAAAATCGCACAATTTTGGGCTTTTAAAAAAGTATTCATGTGTAACAAATTGTTCCACCCAACCATGCATCGACCCTTATTTATTGACATGTTTGTGAGTGTATAGGTGTAGGAAATGCAAGGTTTGGTTGGGCTTGTCATTCCATTACAAATTTACAAGACACAAGTGATATACCATGTTGGGGCTAATTATATAAACCCAACTTGTGCATTTCCTCCACTAAACCATGAAACCTTAAGAGGGCAAAAACGAGGTTGGGAATAAACAAGAGAGCTTAGGTTGTAATCCATTTTGGCATTGTTGAGGTCATTCCAAGATTTGATCACAATAATTGTCCATTGATCATTATGGTTGTGAAATTAGGTTGATGGCCAATAAACCATAGTTGTTATGTTCATAATGAACCCCACCTTTGTTTAACTTTATGAAGTGTTCTTGGTGGGTGCAAATACACTAGAATAAAAATTAGGTTAAACACATAAGTTCAACATCCCTTAAGAATTAAGATTTAAATAATAGGATTTAAGGTTAGGGTTCATCACAAAAGTGCCACATGCTTGCAAAACAATGGATATTTTGAACAACACAAATCACTACTACAAATCATGGTTTTTTAAGAGGTTCAAGTTGACTAATTTGTTATTTTAAAGTATGGACATGTACATTTTGACTAAAGGTCAGGGGCTTAAATGACACATGTAATTTTTTGACAAATAAATATAATGATTTATTTGATTAAATACATATAATCAAATTGTACAACTTTAGTCAACATGGCCAATGGTCTTTAATCAAATTTAACATTTAATCAAGATGGCCTATGATCTTGAATCAAATGTGACATGGTCTATTACCCTATGTATCTACCTTTGTATCTACCTCCTACCTACTCACCCACTTATTTACTTAGTTAACTACTTACTTACTTATTACCCACCCACCCACCTACTTATTGTTTCCTTACTAACATACCTACCTATTACCTACATCTTTTCACTTACATACTTATGTATTTACCTATATTTTTTCACCTTCATATAACCTACCTACTTACCTACCTACTTAAATTTACCCACGAAATGTAGCCATATTTAGGTTTAATTATTATGTTTAACTATTAGGTTTACCCAAAGTTTAACTCAATTTTAACCATTAAATTTAATTTAAATTTGACCATTAAGTTTAGTCATTATGTTTAGTCATTAGATTTGGCACTAGGTTTAACTTAAGTTGAACCATTTGGTGTTAATTGGATATCACGAACCACACCTGCCCCTTGGGTGACTGTTTATTTGGTGTATGTTTAAAAATATTATTGGAATATTTAAAACAAAAGTCTTCAATTTTTTAAAAAAAACTTTCATCACATTATTATTTTATGGTTTTCATCAATTTTTCTTAAAATATGTCATAGTCAAAAAAATCAAATCCATTTACAAGTCTTTTTATTGTTTAAAAACATTGGTTACAATATTTTCAAATTGCTTTTGGGTCAAATCATGTAACTAATAGACATAATTAGTCAAAATCAAACATTTTTTTAATTATCATTTAAAACCATAGTAATCATGGCAAGTTAATCATTTTTTCCTCATATGAATGTCAAGGAACTTAGAGTAAAAGCTCATTCAATTCAATTTTAAGTTTTGGTTTTAATTTATGATGTTTGAAAATGTACACCTATTGCATCAAATGGAGTCAATTTTGTAAAGGACTATCAAAAGGATTCATATAATAAAATAAATTTCATTGAAAACAATATAGATGATAAGAACAAATTAAACACACTTAAAAAACACTAATAATTTTTTAAATGTGGAATTTTAAAAATTTTAAAATTCAAAGAAAATTTCAAAATTACTTCAGAATTTCAAAGCTTCAAGAGTCCTATACCACACATAAATGGGTTATAATGTACATGATGTATGAAAAAAAGTTATAATTTAAAGTATAATAAAACTAAAGAATTTGAAAATTTAATTTTTAGTGATGATTTCAAATTTTGACCATTTTTCAGGATGAAACATTGAATTTATAAGGAATATGCACACTTTTAAAAATTCATATTTATTCGATAAAGACTAAAAAAAATGTGATGCATTGGGGAACATTTAAATTTTTTTTAGAAAAAATAACCAAAAAAATCATTCAAAAATTCATTTGCATGTAAAAAATTTTTTGGGGAAAAAGGATGTGCAATCATTTTCCAAGATAATCTATTTGGCTCCTAATTATAAGTTTTGACCCTTTTGGGTATTTTTCATTCAATAAATTTGATTTCAAACTTTTAAAGTATATATATTAATATATTAAAAATAACATTATGTGAAATCAATTCCATTTAAAGTTATTTATTTGTTTTTAAAATGTTAGATAGACAAACCCAAACATTGGTTACAACTACTTGTGTATGTGTTAATGTGACTTCACTCCATTAGATTTTGCCATTATGTATAACTTAAGGTTAACCATTAGGTTTAGCCAATGTTTAGCCATTAAATTTAACCACTTGATTTAACCATTATGTTCAGCTTAATTTTAACTAGTAGTTGTCACCTAGGTTTAACCAATGTTTAGCCATTATATTTAATCATAGGTTTAGCCATTTGATTTAACCATTATGTTTAGTTTAATTTTAACCACCAGTTGTCACCTAAGTTTAACCACTATGTTTAAAATGATGTGAAATAAAAACTTAACAAAAGGTGATCACCTTTGATGTTGAAGTCCGTTGATAAGGACTTGATTTATCATTATGAAGGTTTGAGGTTCAATTTTTTATACTTGCAACCTATGTGCATGCTTAAAAGGTTAAAGTAGGTAGGTTAAACCAAAGTAATTTGGTGAAGTTATATTAGGTTATGTTATGTTAAGTTAGGTAAATTAGGTTAAACGAGGTTAGGTAAGCTAAGTTAGCACCTACATATTTAAATGTTTTTTCTTACCTACCTAAACTTATTTATTACCTACCTACCTATTTACTTCCCTACAAATTAATTTTTTAAAATATTAATTTAAAATGATTTTAATTTAGGTGCAAATTTGACCCAATCAAATGGTCCACTATTTACTTGTCAAATAAACAATCATTTTGTCAGTCACACTATTAGTCAAAATGACAAGGTCCAAATTGGCTACCTAGTCACATTGGCAAGTCCAAATCAACTTGTCCAAATTGACATGGTGGTTTTTTTTACACTTGTCATTTTGGGTATTTTTTAATTAGAAAACCTACTTAAAAAAACCATGAATTGTAATGTTGAATGGATTTACTGAGTAGGGGGTATGACTTAGACCATTAACTCCACCATCATCATTTGAAAGGTTTCATCATATTTAAAACTAGGTACACCTTAAAACGTTTCCATCACACCATTGTTGTGGGGCATGGATGAGATGTTTAGAGTCACCAAGGGTATTCGAAGGTGGTTGGCACCTTTGAACTAAATTATTTTGTGCAAGAATTTGGCAATTGGTGCAATATGCAACAAATGCACAATCCACAATTATTCCCACTTTCATGGCATGAAAGGGATTATTTTAACATCTTGAAATGCCACCAATGGGTGATTACTATGGATTCAAATGCACCCATGAAACACATATTAAGGAGTGGTGATTAAATTATTCACCAAATTATGTTTCCATAACCAAGGTACTATGGCTCCAAGTGTTGTTATGACTTCAAATGCAACTATGACAATTTCAAGAAATAATTTAGTAATTGGGAATGCTAGAATTGACATTTCCACTAATGGGAAAAATCCTTTGCTCGTATTCAACTTTAATGTGGAGCTTTTTTGTAATTGTGAAAAAACTATTAATTAAAAAGTTATAACACATAAACCTAGTAGTTTGCAATAATTCCAATGTAAACCCAATGAAAGTTTATGGGAAGCATATGCATAAATGATGAAATTGGTCACTATGACCACAAGGGGTCACATAAGTTCATGCTATCCATTTTCATATGGGATTTCAAATAAGGAATTTAAACCACAAATCTGAAATATTATGTTACTTTAGCTCATACAACCAATGTTGGCAATTGTGTTTTAGTTGTCGAAATGCATCAAGTTAAAACATGTCCAAGGAATGTGTTATAATTCTTAGGTTTAATAAATGCAATTCAAAAAACTCATCATCACAAACACCACCATCAATTCAATAATAACATGGCCAACCAAATAAGGTCATGTCATAAAAAACCAGGGGCAAACAAAAAGGATCACAAATGACTTCTACCCCATTGGCATCATATTTAAGACAATAATAGTCAAATGTGATTTTATTGGATTTGTGGGGGTGACCATCTTAAAAGAGAATGTTCACAAAAGGGCAAGGGGCAAGGTCAAACTTCAACAACACAATTACATTCTTCCCATTATCATTAAAATAACATGATATTGATCATTGTTTCCAATTGTATTTTAAGTTATGGACAATTCATTCATAATCCAACAACAAGTGAGGGCAAGATGTTGGGAAAATCACTTGAAGGAAGAATGTTTTAAACAAGGGCACAATTACCAAATCAAATCAAGGACATGCCAATACAAAGTTAGATTTACACACTTGGAGGTGCTAGTGGCAACCATGGCCACCCAAATGAAACCCACATTGAGTTTGAACAACCCAAGGGACCAAGATAAACCGTCTATTTTTATTATGATTTGAGTTTGGAATAATTTTGTGGAGCAAGATTTTTTGAATCTTTGACCCCAAATAAGATTATGTTTAAAGTTCCATGGTATTAAGAATTTGGTAAATTGTTTCTTCATAGTTTCCTTCTTGTAATTACTGTTCTTTTTCCTCAAATTCTATTTCATTTTTACAACATAATCTATGGTCAAAATACAGTTAGATATAAGAAAACCAAAACACAACAATTATTGAGTAAAATAAATGTTTTCTTATCAAATTCACATTATTATTTCTACTCATATTTGAACATATCAAAAATCTATAATTTTAAAAGTGGAAATCATAACTAAAAACATGAAAAATATGTGGTTTCCAATACCAATAGAATTATAAACACATATTGCGTCTTTTTCCAACAACTCTTTAAGTCTAACTCTGTGTGTAAAAAAATCAACCTCTCTCCAAATTCCATCAAATTCCATAACTACATCCTCATTTCTCTTCCTTTCAAAAGTAATTCGAAATCAAATGTTCAATAGTTTTAATCCTATCCAACTAATCAAATGTTTTATTGTATCCCTACCATTCATTAACTAATCATTGCCTTGTTGAATTTGTTCCATTCATTGGGCAACAAATAATCATATTTATACAAATATTGAGTAATTGTTTAACCCAATGGCATAACCTTGTTAGTTTGTTGAATTTGAACCATTTGTATAATTACACAAATTATCTTTGGATATTAATATACAAATTGCACCATTTTTATTTTTATTTTTTGAATATAAAATAACAATTAATAGGATCATATAAAATTTCAAATGTTTAACAAAAAAAATAATGTTCATAAGCCTTTTAATGTTTATGGTTTATTATAATGTTTAGGGTTTAGGGTTTAGGGTTCACGTGTTGAATTTTTTTTTGTTATCTTCAAACTTTGTACTTTTGGATTTTACTTGTGTTCTCATTGATGGTGAATATATAAAAGGTTAGTGCTATGTTCATATTCCACATTGTTTGTTGGTTCAATTCTTTCATCGTTGCTTTCTTTTCTAAATGGTTTATCTTATAGATTGATTTCATTATATATGGTTTGGAAATTAAACATGTTAAAACCTTATCACTAGGTCATTTCACAATTTCTCATTAGGTTGATTCAAATCCCAAGTTTGGATAACTTTTAAAATTAACTCTTATGTCCAACAAATGATGATTTGAAACAATGTTTCCCATTAGATGTATTGTTGTTGGGCAAAAATATGTTTATTCTTGATAAAAAGACTTGTTAACTTGCTTATGATATGTTAATTGTTAAAACCAAGTACTACTTATAGGACGAATCCATCCTTGGGTGGTACGACTAAGAATCACCTCAAGGAATGGTTAAGGAACCAAAAACAACCAAACCATTTTCCTAGGCCTTTTAATTAAATTTTTTTTACAACTATATATATATTTTCCAGGTTTATCAATTACATGCATTAATATATGGCTTGAAGTTTATTTTGGAATAAAGAAATTAGGAATTGTTAAAAATTTGTATTTTTAATTAAAATGGCCCCTTTAGAAATTGATAATGTTGACTTTGGAAATTAATAATTAAATTATATTTACTCAATTTAGTTTCCTAATAAAAACCTAAAATAAAATGATTTCCAAATTGCTTTAAGAAAAAGATCTCAAGAAATCTCACATCATGTTTCAAATTTTTGTTATTAACCAAAAAATTCAAGGAAGGAACCATAGCTACATTCTTAAAACATTTTTCTAAATACAATGATTAGGAACATCAAAATACAAAATATTATTGATATTATTGAAATTTCAAAATCTATGAAACTTAATAAATGTATTCATTAAAAATATTATGAAAATATTTATTGAGGTGTTTCCTATGGTTTTTCAAATTTTGATGGGTCCAGAAAAATCAAAGTGTGGCATTCTTAGTGGTACCGCCCAAGGATAGGCTTGCCCTACACCAATTGAACATCTAAATGTTTATGTCATGCAATTATATTACAAGGCATGGCTGGCTAATAATTACATGGATAACTTCATTTTGAGAAAACTACAATTGCATTTGAGATTTAACCTCTGCCAATGCAACACCCCATCCTAATGATGAACTTCAAATTTATAATTTTAAATAATGGCAACATAGTGAGCTTTGGGAAAACAAATTGGGATGTTGTTGATAACCTTTATATTCTTGATCACTTTCACAAGGAAAATTGGGAACAATTGAATGTTTTTCACCCTTGAACTATTAAGTGATTAGATTGGAAAGTGGACATTATCTAAATAAAATCAAAGGGACAATATGGTTAATATCCATCCATATCTAAATAGCCCCAAGGTTTCATACATCAAATAGGTAATTGGTTTTACATTGTGTTGTCCAACCCATGGAAATTGGGTTGGTTGTCATAAAATATTTAACATTTTGACCTAATATCAAATTGAACTTTGCAAGGAGGTCACAAATGGTAGCCATTCAATTATTGATTTGGCATTAACCAATATAACATTCTTCAAGTGAAAAATAATAATAAATAATGATAGAAATGTTTGTGCTACTTGTTAGATTATGTGTAAAGTAAAGACCATAAGATTTTCATTTTCAAAATTAGACTTGCTAGCCAAGTATCATAGGAAGAAAAGAAAAAGAAAAAGGTGGGTGTTTCAAAAAATGAAATGCCTACCTTTATAAACACTACATTTTTTGAAACACAAATGTGGTCATTATGTTTTTTAAATTGCTTTCCCTTTGTAGATTAGAAGTCATGTTCTAGAAGGCTATTTCTAAATACACTATCTACCACTTTTTTCGTAGGTCTTTACATGACCAACACCAACCCATGCACCATTTGTTGGAAACATGTTATGGCTTAGTTGTGGTTCACTTGTAAGTTACCAAGGTTCCATCTTGCAAGTTTTTTTGCTTCCTTCTGTACCCCCCAAGGTGATTACTTAATGGATTGGCATCATAGATAAGTAGGCATGGCATGTAATGGGTTACTATGTAGGTAGGTAAATAGGGAAGGCACTTGTTGGCTAGTATATAAGTAGATGCATGTGGATGGGTACAATTAGTACATGGTTAACCACCATTGTTAAATATGAAACAAGAATAAAATGAAAGAAGTTGTTCATGTCCACACACACCATCCATCATATATGGTGAACTGGTTCACTTTCGCCTTACTTTTTTTTTTCCTCATCTAGATGTTGTAACAAGGTAGGTTTGTGATTTAAAAGGGAATTTGGACGCCAAAAAAGGAAAAATGCATTGTCTTAATGGATAGGGATTAACTATAAGGATTTGCATTAAGGTGTTGCTTTAGATTACATTCGGAGGTGAATGAACTGTGTGCGTAAATTTATTCTTTGAAATTTCGTTGTGTTGGAGATACAAAGTTCATTATATTAGCTTTGTCATAGGTTGTTGGTGAAGATGATGCAAAATTCAAGGGATTTGTGAGCGATCTTCTAGCAACATTATATCATGAGTGATTGAACTTGATATTGGGAAATGGGTTTTGGGATGAAATGGAAGTGAGTAATGTAGTTAACATTCTAAGTTTGGGATTTGCACAGTTTTTCATTTGGGGTTTGGCTAGAATTTGTTAATTTTTAATTCTTCAAGTTTGGGATGAGGTTGGGATTCCTTGCTTGTAGAAACTTTTGGGATTGAGATGGGTGTGGGAAGAAACAATGCCATTAAAAGGTCAAGGGATGCTCGATGACTTTGAAAGGTTTTGATTCACCTAAACCTTAACAAGATTGTGAGTAGGTGGATTCATGCCAAGGCATTGTCTATTAGCACAAGTGGATTTAAAAAAACAAAGAGGTTCTATTTAACTTTCCTTTTTGGATGTAGTACTAACCAAATAATTGAAAGATTACTTTAGGTGACTATACAATTTAGAGTTTAAGCTTTAAGGTAAGGTGGGCTTATTATCATGACAAACAGTCCTAGAGAACAAAAGAAGAATAAAGACAACGTATGTTCAATTTTGGTAAATAGAAAAAAAAATTATAATCCAAGCGCAAGTGATTGAATGATTTTTGGGCATGTTTTTTATTTTTGGAATTTGTTTGAAGTTTAATTATAGGGGGGGGGGCATCTTGATGTGGCTAAGCTTCTTAGTTTCCACCACAAAGAGAACCTATAATCATAACATATGGAATCTAATTTTCAATATTCATTTTTTATTACTAAATTAATTTTACTATATCTCCACTCTCCATTTACTTATTATTAAACTATATTTTACTATATTTTACTATATTTTCAACATCATGAAACATAGAGTTATTAGCTAAAACATTATTCATAAATGACAGAGTATTTATAACCATCAAAAATTGAAACGATGCTCCTCATGTTTTGTATTCAATATTGTTTTTAATTGTATTCATCACTATTGACATGTGTGCATATTCTCAATAGTTAATGTGCTAGTATACTAATTTTATGTTGCACATCTTTATCTTTTACAACGATAGATTTATTCCTAGATACCTAATATAGGTCCCTCTAATAGGACACGGATATAAGTTGGTGAATGGGAATAGGCCCACCCACCCTATTGTGGTTTTTCGCACTCTACAAGGACACACACAACCTGACAGTTATGTAATGGTTTTCATGTGGATTTTGCAGGTTGTTCACTTTAATGTGTAAGGTTCTAGAGAATGGGTCAGCTAAGGCTGATTCTGGGCCCTTGAAACACTTCTAATCTAATAGAATGTGCAGCTAAGGCTTTAATGTGACATTATATGTGTGGAACTGACAAGTAAACCCTAAACCCTAAACCCTAAACCTTTTTCACCTACACAGTTGCCTATACTTACCTATCTCAACATCAAAGATTTTGACACTACGCATTATAGTACAGGGGTAGCTTTGGGACATGTTTGTTGAATAATTAATTAATTAATTAATTAATTAATTAATAATATTCTATTTGGAAAAAAAAGTCCTGAATAGTTGAAAATCATTTTCCTTTTCCTTCAAGAAAAAAATGTTCTTAAAGAAAATTAAATTAAAAAAAAATTCAGAATTTCTAAAACAATACAATTTTCTGCTGAAGCCATCAAGGTAACTAGGGTATAAATCCAGTTCAACTCATACAAGGATTTTTTTTGTGGAATTTTTTTTTTGGGGGCCAAAGTTGCCAGATTTTTTGGAATTTTTGTGTGTTTGCAATTGCCATAATTTTACAATATATTCCAATAGGTCAAAAAAATATAGCAGTATTCTTGAAATTTTCTACTTTTCTCTCTGACTTGTAGCAAAAAAATTGACTAACCAGTTGGAACTACATTACGAAATTGGAAAAAAAAAACCCAACATGTTTTTTTTTTTGGGAGAAGATTTGGCTATAGAACATAAATGAAAATAGAAAAATTTAGGAATCATTTTATATTTTGGCTATACATGCTGGAACCTATTGTAGAAAGCCGGTGAATTTAATTAAATTATAAATTTCCAAATCTGGTGGTGTATTAGGGTCATTAATATGGACATTTTTTTTCACAAAAATCCTTTGAATGTGCTGAAATCATATTCTTCAGGTTTTTTTTAAAAAAAGTGAAAATTAGCCAAAAAAAGAAAACATTGACTGTGTTGTTTTCTTTGTTTTCTTTCTTTCTTTCTTTCTTATGTGTATACTGCATAGGCCAGTATTGAAGGGCACACAAAATTGCCCCAAAAAAAATGTTGGGTGATTTTTTAATGGTGGCATTCTTGCAAATAAAATCTGGGGATGGAACATAAATCCAAGGATGTAAGATGAGATCCCCAGATTGCTTAAGCATTGTTGTGAAGAACAACTAAACCTGATTGAGGGTTAGTATTTTTGGATTAATTTTGCAGACCAGAATACAAATTAAGGGTTGAAGTCTGAAGATGTGCTAACCTTCTTACAAAATCAACAACAATACCATAAAATATATTAGAGTTATTGGACCTCAAACTCAGGCTACTGGGTCCCAGTTTTGCCAAAACTGGGGGTGAAATCAAAACAAAAACACTACATGAAAAACAGGGGATGAGACTGGTTATATTAGTACAACCCATATTGTTGTTCACTTGCTAGTATTTGGCTACAATTAGTTTTGGCTCCAAGCAATAAAATCATGTCAACATTGGAACTTTGGTATTACTCAACCCATCTATGATGATATTGTAGTACCTTGGCCACTTTGACACACGTTTGTTGAATAATTAATTAATTAATTAATCAATTCTGAGGATTCCATTTTGACAAATGATATATTTCTAAATTTTGCATCAGATTCTTTTATTTCCCTTCAGAATTTTTTTTGGGTGAAAATTTCTGAAAATTATATAATTAGTGTGGAACTGGCTCATGTACTTATGGTATTTTCTGATTTGAGGTGCTTTACTTTGCAGTCTAATGGGATTTGAACAATTAGAGCAGATCCAACCCACTTGCAGTATGTAGACTTCAGTCAGTGTCTACCACCAGTGTTTTTTGTGGAATTTTTTTTTTATGGTTTTGTTGGAAATTTCTTAGAGGAAATTTTTTTCTAGTGTAAATTAGACTGATTTAGCTAAAATTTTGGGTTTTTTTTTCAAAATTTTAATATGAAAAATTGAAAAAAAGAATTACATCCAAAATAGTGTGCCAGTTAATTCCACAGCCCCGCTATCCCAATTTACACCAGCTAGAGTTAAATTCTTAAAAATAAGATTATCAAAATGGATGAGCCTTCCAACTATCCACTGATCTGCCCAACCCATCACATCCCCCAAAACCCAAACCCTAAACCCAACCCATCCCCCACAGTATGGCTTCCATTCAGATATTCAGATCATGTTTCCAACAAATTGGTGTGTGGGGCTTTGATTATGAACTAATAATGAATTCTAATCGGTGCTTACTGGAAGCTCTGAATGTGGCTTTTACAATAATGAAACTGGGACACTAAATGTGAAGCCCTAAAAGTCGAGAGAGTCAACAACATTGCCACTCGACTTAATCACCATTACACTATTCATGTTATTATACATGTCTCATGTAGAGATGTAAGTAACCCTTTACTTACATATGTTAAGTGGTTCCTTTCAGATTTTCATCTTCAATTTGGAAGTCATCTTATTCCTTATCGGTGCATATATGAAACGTTCCCAATGAAGCTCAAAAAATATAATACTCATGTTGTGTTGGGATAAGGAATAATCCGTTTCAACCTGAAAAGACGAATGACACAAACATTCTATGTTGAGAGTTGAGATCAATTGTTGTTCAATTCTAGCTTTTTCAAGAGAACCTCCAAATTTGTAGTTTCAACTTTTTTCCTTTAAATTTGAACTTTCTTAGAAATATGCGGCATATCCATGGTGGGTTGTTGTTAAAAGTCAAAATGAATTTAAATTAAAAGATGGGTTTGAGTGTGGTGCCACCACAATCACGCCACTCAAGATATTATTGCAAGCATTGAAATCAAAGAAGCTTGAGATAGATCATTGGACTAGATGACACAACCCTAAACCCGATGGCAACGATCATTTGGTTTGTTACTACTAGTTACTACTACCTTTGTTTGCAATATTGTGTATGAGGGGGGTGTTTTATCAAGGACACAATAATATTGCAAACTTATATTGTGTATGAGTGTGTTTGATATTGTAGCCTTAATAAACACCCTCTTGGTCCATGCAAAATTGGCTATTCATATATGCACAAATTTGACTATACGTTTTTATTGCTGCCAAAAAAATAAAAATAAATTATGAAAACATCTGATGATGCAAAAAAATTCTCAATATCTACAAAACCTAGCTATTAATTTCAGTGTTAAAAAAATTCCTTTTAAATAAATAAATAAATAATACAATAACATGCTGGAGGAAATGTAGTAGTAAGGTTGGGTCAGTAGTCAAGAAGACCAAAAAGTGGGTCATGGATTGACAGAGAATTGAATGAATGAAGAGATTTGAAGGACTATTTTACTTTCATTATAAGTGAACTGCAACTAACTTCACTTTGGCGGCCGAATCTCTTTGTCTCTTACTCATGACTGAAAATTGTCATAGTGTTGTTCTGAAGCTTGAGGGAGTTAAGCGAGAGGTAAAGGTTTATTTGGCTCTACAAACAACAAAGCTTTAATAAGCTGACAAAACCCACAAGAAATTTTCATCATGTTGTTTTAAGTATAAGTCGTATGAAAGTTTGACGGCACAAAAAAATTGATCACATTTCATTTTGAATATGGAAGATTTTCAAAGATTTATTTTATTTTATTTTTTTTGATAAAAGAAAAGAGTTACAATACGGAAAATTTTCAAAAAAAAAATTTGTGAAAAGAAAAGAGTTATAATACAATGTAGAATGTAAATTATTAGCATTAGTGACAACAAATCTTAAGTGCATTAAATTTTTGAAAAATTAATTCTATGTCAGAACCCTAATTGGATAATTACATCTTCAATTCAATTTGGTTTCAAACTCTTGGATAGAAAAATCAATCGGAGTCAAAAAAAATGTAAAGACTGTGTCTGCTTCACCGACCATAATGATTAGCCCACGGCAATGGCATTTAAATATACTAGTCTCTCACCTTACATGGTTCAATTCTTCATGTTTATGGGGTTGGGAGGAGGAAACAATTAACACTCTATATTGGATTGGATGTGATGATAAACATTTGTAGAGGCCAAAATATGGGGTTATGGGGTAGAGCTACTTTAAAATGATTTAACGATTCATCAAAGATTTTTTAAGTGTATTGGGATCCTTGTTCATGGGCCATAACCTACTACCACATAACGGGGATCAAAGGGCAAACAACACCATGTGGTGTACTTAACCCTGGGTTAAGTACTCCATAGTTAAGCTGACATCCGTGTTATAATGTTTTGTGGGCTATCGGGCTTTGATTGGATGAATGACCGAATACACTCCATCACAAAACATCACATAATTGAGGTACTGATGAAGAAGAGCAGCCTTGAGCAGCAGGGCAAATCACAACAAAATCTTTGGATGTCTGAAATTATCATCATCATGAATTCACTCCAAGGCATTCATGCATTGGTGGTAATTATTACCTTACCCAAGGGTCAGTTTTCATCATTAAAAGAAAATTAACCTTTTGAAGTTTGAATATTGAAACGAACTTTTTATGAAATTATTATGGCACCAAGGTGACAACAAAAAAAATTCATTATTTATTTATTTATTTATTATTATTTCAAGCTATATAATATTGATAATTCTAACTACCTACTCATATGACAATAAAATATTTGATGTTTTTCTTTTGGGGAATTTTGGCATTTGTGAGTGACCCTAAACCCTGAATAAATTGAACTATTCTAAATCACAAAAAGTGTAAATAATTCGTATTCTAAAAAGTGATTTAATTGATTTTTAAAAATCAATTATTCATTTTCTCAATGTGGAAGCTAACCCTAGGTTAATTGTAAGACCAAGAACGGAAATGTTCATCCGCCGACTCAATTTGTAGGTTTGTGCCAATTTTCCTGGCCCCAGTGGGAACCAGTGTACCTGTGACCAGCACACCATGATGGATGGATGGATGGATGGATGGATGGATGGATGATGTGTAGACAGGAAACAACTTTTCCCATTGTATTCACCATGTCCCACAATTAATTAACCACAGTGGTTAACTGTGTGCCCTAATGTGGAGATGCATCTAAACAGAAAGGCCTGGTTCCAGTTCCAAACTGGGTTTAAAAAAACCAGACCCAGTTCTGGTTCAGTTTCTACTAACTGGAACCGGTAGTTCTAAGTTCTAACCCTCCAAACCAGGTACCCCGCCCCACCAGTGATGTGTACCTAAGATACTTTTTTTACCCCCCTTACACCAGGGTAGTTGCCTAAGCTAGTGTGAGGGGGAAGTAGAAGGAGTGTATGTGGAACCCTGGTTACTCCGTTGTGGTTCATCTAGAATTAAGTCATAAGTAGGTTTTCCAAATGGATGGTACACTTGTAGGTGCTAGGTACATTCATCCAAAGTTCCTTGATAGGTAAACCAAAGTGCTTGTCTAAGAATGAACCATGAACCATAGCTATTCGTATGCACTGCACAAGCATATGAGGTTGCAACAAGAAGCATGAGGAGAGCCAAAATACAATGTGGGCTTGAGCTAGAGCTTGAGTCCCTTTTCATTTGGATATTAGGGTTTTTTTAGGTTTAGGGGTGGCACCCATTTTCTTCTTCGGCTTCTAATGACTTACAACCTACACCCTAAATTGAACCCCCCCCCCAAGAAATCTCTTTTGAGACCGATTGGAATTCCTAAATTTTTAATTGCTTCCAAAAAAAATTTCTTCCAATTTAGGTCTTATGGAATTCTATTATATGTTTTGATTGCCACTTTTGTTTACTTAAATTTGGAGCAAAGGAGTTGTTGTCACAAAATGCCAATTGAAACATGTGCCCCATCCAATTATTTATTTATATATTTATTTATTTGGTTTGGACAAAAAAGCTGGGATTTTTTTTTTTCCTAGTGTAAATTCAACTAATTTTGCTAATTCCTTGAGAATATCCCCCAATGTTTGATATCACCAAAAAAATAATCCTGGGGTCATCTAGTGATTTTTTTTTTTCAATTTTGTGATGTTGCTCAATTGGTGATCATTTGTAATTATATTTAGCCAAATTTGGCAATAATCAAATCATGAAAGTTAAAAATCTTAAGCAAGTTTTCATACTGTAGACAATTGCAATGATTTTTTAATGATTTTTCAATAAATTTTTCTTCTTATGAATTTTATAAAAAAAAAAGGGATTTAGAAACAAAATATTTGTCTTAAATTTATTTTTTTCCAGATAATGGTGACAAAAATTTGCCAAAAGAAATCACTGAGCTCATCGTGTAGTGGTTTGCTCTTTAATGCAAGTTCAAACCATTGTTGGGCAGTTACTAGAAACCCAGTTCTGGCATATATCTGTGGTTCTCAAATTTTGTGCGACAACATCAGATCACGAGCCATAGAAGTGCTAGGTTAGTTTCCGGTTCTTTAGTGAGATCCGCCGGTTCTTTCAGGTTTGTGAGAAATAGCCAGGGCTCGGGATTCCTCAATTTTGATTGTTCCCTGAAAGAACCAGAACCCAGTGACTCTCTGATTATGAAATAATTTTAAAAATTGTGATTGATGGTTGACGGTTCTTTGGAAATTCAAATAAATTTTGAAAATTCAAATAAATTGTACAACATCTGTTCAAACTCAATCTGACACCAGTTAAAATATGAAACTTCATATTCCTTAAACACATAACCCTAAACTTCAAAACCCTAGACCCTAAACACATACGAAGGTTTTTTTTCTTTGAAAACGCTGTCCCCAAGTTGCCAATTTTTTGAGGTAAAAATTGTTGGAATTTGTCGTATCTAGACTATTGGTTTCAGCAAGTCACCAAACTAAGGCAGGATTCTTTAAAAACTTCCTACTTTGAAATAAGTTAAATAAGCAAAGGGTCCTTATTGGGGGCATTACAAAAAAAAATTTCTTCGTATTTGCCCTTCACCCAATTCATCTTTTTCCTCAAAAAAGATGGATGATGCCAAGACATATTTTGGTGCTGCCCATTATAGACTTTGTGCCCTGTTATGTACATTTTGGGCCTGTATTAGATAACTCAAACACCATGCCATTCAAAAGTGGAACAAAACTCACTTTTAGACAATCATGTTGTTAAGGAAAAAGCCTTGAATTTAGCTATGAGAAAGAGCTTTTTCCAGTACTACCTTTCTCAGATCACGGAGTACTTAAATATGACATGATATTGCCAAAAAAAAAATGATGGGCATCCATGATATTCACGGGAAAAATTTGAAAAACAGAGGTTAGGGTTTTTGGAAAGTGTAATGCCCATTGAAGCTGCACCCTTTTGCAGAGGAAAAATTCTTCTTAAGAAGGAGGCCTGTACATGTACAAAGAATTTTTGTCGGTGCTTTACTTTTATATAATATGGAATGGTCAAGTCATTTGCCCTTGATGTTGGGTACTACTCCAGGCATTATGTTGCTGGAATGGACTTGCCAAGTGTTGTACCCAACATAATGCACAAGGCCGAGACCATTCCATGACATTAAGGTATGGATTGGTGGATTCAACGTTTATAAAAAAATTCTTATTCCATAGAGATTTTGATTACTATTACAAGTGTCTGATCATCACCAGAAGATTATGTCATAGAATGTGGTCAAGAAAATGACATAATCTGCCACCCCAAGTGCTTAATGTAAGGGGGGAGGCCATCATCAAGGGCATTACTTTGTCCAAGGGCAGTGGTCCAAGTTCCTTGTGCCCCAAAACAAAAGAATGGCCTCTGGTGCTGCCCTTCCCCTCTGGGATACATTGACTTAAGTTGGAAGGGAGATCCTGGGAGAAACTTGTAGATCTCTAAGATACTTCCCATCCTGCTTGAAAGCTCTGCCCAGGAAAGATTTGCAAATACAAAGTAAATATTAGGTCAATGTTTTACATATGTTCTCTGTTGGTCTTGTGGGGGAGCCTGAGGGAGTTTGATTGGGGAGATGTTCTCATCCAAACTGTCTCGTGTTTGCACTTGGTGCACTCATTGGGGTTTAATGCTTCATTCTGTGATCTCTTCTTTATTGGTGGGAAAGCTAGTTTGGGTCCCAGTTATTTCACTTTGTAAAATTTTCATTCCCAGTTATGTGTGTGATGCCCTATTATGGCCTCTAATAGCACAACTTTGCGATAACTCTAGCATACAGGGGAGAAAAAAGGGAGATGAAACTGATTTTCTTCACTTGAATTGGTCATCACTAGAGTTTCAACCCCAGTTTAAGATTTGCCTTATTCATATTCTTCCATTAAATCGAGGACATGCCAAAAATGAACTCCTGCAAAGGTTGAGAACTGACACCTAGTTTCATTAAGTGACTATATCTATTAGGTAGGTAGAAAAAGATAACCATCATGGTTAGTTAGGGAACCATATCTGGTAGGTACGTAGTAAAAGATAACCATCATGGTGAAGATAGGGAACCATATCTAGTAGGTAGGTAGAAAAAGATAACCATCATAATTAGTTGGGGAACCATATCTAGTAGGCAGGTAGAAAAAGATAACCATCATGGTTAGTTAGGGAACTCTTGAACCCAGCAGAAAAAAACTGTTTCTCTGACCATTTCTCATTCATCATCTTCTACGGAGGAGCACTGGTGGGTGCCTGGTTCATTCGGGCCAATAAATAGTTGGAACTTGGTGCGAGAGATATTATTAAGCTTGGAATGCACCTCCCAACTTCAATCTACCATTGGGCCGCAGATCATGCCAATCGTGCTCTGAAAGCTTAAACCCACATTGCCATCATTGGTGAGTAAAAGGGTTGTTTCTAGGCTTTTAGAAGGATGAAGATCTTTGTAGCTTTTCACCAGTGCGGTCATTTGATGATGGTGTGTATAGGCTGAAACCAGTAAACGACAATCTCAAGCCCGATCCCAGAACCTGCATCATTCATGCTCTGTTCAAGCTATAAATTCCTGGATCCCCACCACCACCACCACCACCACGACCACGGGGGCTGTGACATTGTTCATGTCGGCTGTAAGTTAGTGATCACTTGTAGAACGAGTGTTTTTTTAAAAGAATTTTTGTTTATAGCCAAAATGGCTATCATCCATAGGAAGATGTAGAAAAAGTGACGATCATATATGGTAAGATTTATGCCAAATCTGGCTATAAACCAAATATGAAATACAAATCCTTTATCAGCTTTCTATATTTTGGCTACAAATTAAAAACAGAGTGCATAAATCTTGCTATTTTCACTAATTTTTTTCCTCACTTCTGGTGATTGGGAAAACTCCAAAATCACTTGAATTTCACTTTTTTGGCAAAAGTTCGCCAATTAAAAAGAAAAAGGCTGCTTGTAACTGCACCCAAGTCCCCTGGTCCTGCCCAACCCACTTTCGTGGGTAAGAACTGTCAGTTCCAGTTAGGTGAAAAACTAAACCATAACTGGGTTTTAATTTTCAAAACCAAACTAGAACTGGAACTGGAAGGTTACCCTTGGTTTTAGAACTGGGTCATGGAGGTGCATCATGTTTTGAAAACCAAACAGAATTATTATCACCCTAGTTAAATGATGGGTTTATGTAACAAGTGATCTTCCTTTTGCTCTAGCTTTGATTTCTCAACACCTGAGAATGCACTTCACTAGAGCAAAAAGCTTTTATTTACATGGGAAGATCACTCAGCATGTAAGGTAGTATGTATGTTTTTAAAACCTTAGTGGCCCTGGAGTGTGGTGGATCTTGTTGTTGTTATCAACACAACATGATGAGTCAAAGAGCCATTGATAATCTCTCTAACAATATTATCACTCATGGGTTGTAGTGCAAAAGTACTAAACATGCATTCCGTATGATCAATGGGGAAAGTCACCTCACCCAAAGTATTAGTGCTTATATGATGTATTGGTGCTATTATTATGGTACACGGTATCTATCACCCATGATGGCTGGTAGGCCCGTAGAAATGAAATAAGTTTTAAAAGTTTGCCCTAAATTTGCCTTTGTTGGATTTGCCATCTACCTATTGTGTGAACCTTTATTACATGGGCAACTTTCTCTTGACAAATTTTTGCTATTTTGTGAGATTTTTTTCATAAAAGCTTTTGGGAGTGTGAAAATTATTGTTATGAAAAATTTCCAGTGTAACTTTTTTTCAGCCAAATAAATTGCCATTTTTAAGGAAATAAAAACAATTGGGGAAATAAGGAAAAAAAAAAAAAAAAAAACTTGTTACATATTTGCAAGGCTTGTTTGTGGGTTGTTGTTAGAATGCTTTTTCCCACTTGAGCTTCACTTCCCAAAAAATTATAACTAGTTGTTAGTCCCAAGAAAGGACTTGTTAATGGGACCAATGAATGTTTTGAGTACATATATATAGGCTAGGTGGTACCACCTATTGGGCTCAAGTCCAGGTTGACCACTTGGTGTATTTTTCACACCACCACCCCCAACTAAACTTACAATCAAAAGTACTCTGCTTCATTTTTGGACAAAGACAAAAATGGCCTAACAATAGGAACAATGATATGTAACAGGGTTGTTGCAACCCCATTGATCTTCTCCCCTCCCCCCCCAAGGGCAAAATGAGAACCATTGGGAAAGTTACATCCCAAAGTTACATCCCATCCATGATGGATGAAGGTCCTCATCTAACCTTGTTCCCCAAAAGATTTTTTTTTGGTTCATTGCGTTCCCAATGGTCATTCCCCCACTACATACTAGGGCCCAGATGAGATGACAATCTTAACCTTATAATTCATTGATGCAATCTTACCATATTGTATATTTCATCACCAACATATTTGGCATTGCAAAAAAACATTCACCTAAAGAGTTCTAATGCATTGGGAACAAGGAACAAAGTAATCAATCATCCACCATTTTCTGTCCAAGTAACTTCTGAAAGTGGTGATCATTTTTTTTTTGGTGGGTTTAGCTTGTTTAGGGTTTTAGGGGTTTAGGTTTAGGGTTTGGCCTTGCCTCTTTCTTGGTTTGATTTCTTCCATTGGGAAGGCAGTTTTCCTTTCTTGTGGGAAGCTGCCTTCCCTTGGGGACTTACAAGTCACAGATTATTTTTGAGAGATTTTTGTCAAAATTTTCAAAAATTTGATTTCCAACCAGTGTTTTTATTATGTGTTGAATTTTTGGCGACATTTAACAATGGAAATTAGCAAAATTAGTTGAATTTACAATAGGAAAAAAAAATTCCAAAAAAATTTCAATTTCTTTGTCGGAAAAAGCTAAAATTTCGCCGGGGAAAAAAAAAAAAAACACACTGTAAATTCTAACCTATGCAAAGGATTTTCATTGACAAAAAATGACCACAAATTTGGCTAAATCACAACATTGAAAGAAAAGAGAAAAAAATCACTGGGACTTGCAAGAGTTGGCGATTGCGAAACCTCCGGAAATTGGTTTTTCTTCTGGGCTTTGGTGGGTGTGGAAAAAAGGCAAAGAGTTTGATCCTTTTTTTCCTATTGAATAAATCAATTTTGTGATATAAAAAATGGCGAAATTTTCCCGAGATTTTATGCAAATTAGTCAGATTTATACTGGAAAAAAAATTCCAAAATTCTCCCAATTTTTTGGTCAGAAAAATCACCAGATTTATGGGAAAACAATAACTTAACTTTGATTGCATAAAACCATAAAAACAACAAAAGAAGGGGGGGAAATAAATAATGGAGAAAAAGCAAAAAGAGCTTTAACAAGCTGAGATACAAATCAGATATATTTATTTATTTTTGTGGCAAATTCTCGTCAATTTGCCAAAAATATTCTTGAGAAAAAGATTATTCCGCCACAACTTGTCTGTTTTTGAAAAAATCTTCAAAAAAAAAGGAAAATAAATACATCGCCAGGAATCGCCACAACTGCCTACAATATAAAACGGGGGTCCATCTTAAGATTGTTCAATTTGTATATTTTGAGTATCGCCAAATTTGGCTAAAATATTCTTATGATGATCGCCACTCGAACAGCAAACATCACAAAATTGCCCAAAAAAAAAGAAAAAGAAAAGAAAAACACTGCCGCTGATTTTATTAAAAATCTTATAATAAATTTACTAATGGTAACAAAAAAAATCTTTTACTCCTCCGGTGAACGGAATCAACGGCAGTAATTTGAGACTGCAGTTTCCTGTCTCGTCTGTGGCCGCCTGCTCCTTCTCCCTCCCTCCCTCCCTGCCTCTTGCAAAAATGGCGAATTTTCTTAAAATTTGGTCGAATTATAGCTATTGAAAATCCCCAAACTCACATAATTTTAGCCCTTTAAAGTTCAAATATATCTTTTTGGCTATAGATATCTCCTTCTCCCTCTTGTCGTCCTCTCCCTCCCTTCCCTTCCCTCGCAAAACAAAGCCGCTCGTCGTTTGCTGCGCTTTCGCAACGCAACGTGCAAGCTCTCTCGCTCTCTCTGAAGCTCTCTCTCTTTTGACGATGCTCGCTGCGGTACTGCCTTCGATCGGTTGGCCCCTGTTTGTGTTTGTTTTGGTCTCTGTGATGTGAAATTTGGCTGCATTTTGCCGATTCTCTTCCAACTGAGTTCTCATCGTGGCGATGCAACGTAGAAAGCCAAGGGAGGAGCAGAGAGAAACATCCTGAAAGTTTCTGTGATTTCTCTTTTTTTGAAGACTTATATGTGCATTGAGAAATTTTTTTGGTGCGACTACGCTTGTTGTTCATGCCGCTGTATGTATCTGTCTGTCTGTCTGTCTGTGTGAGATGTTTTGTCTCTTGGACCGAAGAAGGAGCTCGAAGAAAGTGCAGGAAGAGAGACTTGTGAGAGTTTTTACGTGAGCTTTGTGTGAAATCTGTACCTCCGGGAAGTCTGAGGGAGCTTGCTGAAGCGGCCGCAGTAAATAACAACAGCTGTGAATGAAGTGGATATGTTGGAGGTGCTGCTGCTGGTTGTTTGTGGAAGAGCAGCAACACAGAGTAGGACGGATAATGATGAGCAAAAATCATACATGAAGATAAACATCAGGTCGCAAGAATAGGGAGAGCTAACGGGAACTACTGTTGCGGAGAGTCTTTTCTTCTTCGGCTTGTCTCTATTTTTGTGTTTTGCAGTCAGAAGGGACGGCGATGGCATTCGAAGTAGCGAGAGTGCATGGCATCATCCGCTCCAACATTCGGGAGGAGGACGGAATCTGCTCCAAGGCAGCCGCTTCATCATCGTCGTCAATGCCTGGAAGTTTTGTTCTTATTCAGGAACAAGGAGAAGCTCTGGTTCATGTACAGAAGACGCAGCAGCAGCAGACTGGGGTTGCAGATCGGTCTTGTCCTCCTTCCGGTATACGGCGGGACGCTAGCTCCAGTGCTGCGTCGTGGTCAGATGTGATGCCGTGTTCTTCATCGCTCGCGTCCTCTTCTCACGACTCCACAGAAGACACCGAAAACGACGAGGAGGACGATGGGCTCCTTTTGGCAGGACTCGCCCAACATGTTGCGCAAACTATGCTCAATGGTGCCGCCGCCGCAGACGACGACGACGATAGCGTCCTTCACAGTGCCAGTGGTGTTGATGGGAAAAAAACTCACAACAGTTTGTGCACTGAAGCGAACAAGGTAGGCAATCTCTTTCTCTTCACTCTTGTGTTCTTCGCGTGTCCTGAAGAAGCAAGTATGCTTCCCTTCGTTTCCTTTGAAACGATCTTTTTCAGGAAAAAAAAAACCTGTCGTTTGAGAATCGCTGTCAATCTGTGGCAGGCAGCGGAGTCTTCTCCTCCATCAAGCTGGTCTAGTGGAAGCTTGTTGCAATGGCCGCAATCGGCGACAAGCAGTAGTTCAGCGAGTTCCAAGGGCTCTTCCCGTATGTCATCGCAAGTCTCTTCTCCGCCAACAACTCCTGTGGAAGCAAAACGAAGTGATGCGTGGGATTTACTACATGCTGCAGCTGGAGAAGTCGTTAGATTGAAAATGCACCAGCAGAAGAAGTCCATCATGTCTTCTTCTTCTTCTCCTACAAACAGATATCATCCGAAGCAGGTTCATCATGTTCAATGCCAACAACAACAACCTCTGCAAGCACATTGCTTCCAGGTGCCTCCTGCAGCAGCAGCTCCTCAGATGCGAATGCTGCCTGGCTGCCGCATTGTAGCAACAAATGCCCCGCCTCCTACGACCGGTATCCTGCAAGCTGCAACGATCTTACCTCACCTTAGGAACACAAATGAGAGGCGGGCTCCAATACATGGATCATCAGCCTATCATCAGCAAGGCTGGAACTCTGCTGTTGCAAGAGGCGAGGGTCACCAACATTACAGCACCCATGTAAGTTTTTTCTTTGTAGCTTCTTTCAATATGATAGCATCCATGTAAGCTTTCCCTCGGAGCTTCTTTCAATGTTACAGCACCCATGTAAGCTTTCCTTTGTAGCTTCTTTCAATATTACAGCACCCATTTGAACTTCTGTTTAGTAGCTTCTTTCAATTTTGTTACATGACATGTTGGTGCAATCCATTCTGATTATGGAAGTCTTTTAGTAATTATTTGAATTCAGGTTTCTGCATCACAATTCAGGGTTTGGGTTGCTCTCAGACTAGAAGAAGAAGATGATCAGGATCTGCTGAGCATATGATCTCTCATCTGCAACAGCACTGCAGTTCACAAGCTCTCAAACTCTGATCCCTTCTGATTCAATCTTGGTTGTCTCAGTGGCAGCAGCAAATGGCAATGGAAACTGGTGGGCCTGGAGCAGTGCTCGGGTTTCAGGCCAGGTCCTATCCTGTATTTTATCACCAGCAGCAAAGCTGCAGGCCTGTTGTTTTGCAGAAGAGTTACCAAGGACAGTGCCGATCAGACAGGTTGGTTGATAACCACACTCCACAGTGGACCACTACTGCTGCACAGCGGGGAGGGTTAGGAATGAGAGCGGTCTTCTTGGGATCTGGAAACTCTCAGCGTAAGTCCAGTGGTACAGGGGTATTTCTGCCTCGCGGTGTGGGAAATGGTGCTGAACTCAAAAGAAAGCCTGGTGAGTGTTCTGATCTCCTTTGCTCAGTGTACTGGAACTGTAAATGTCTTGTCAAGTTGGGCTTTATCTTCCCTTGCTTCTGGAAATGTGAAAGTAAACCCAGGACACAGATTTTGTAGAATATTTTACTCAGATTTTGGGCTGATTATTATTATATATTCATTCCACTGCACAGTTGGCAGCTGATGAAGTCAGTGCAAAGTCATTGCAACTTGTCACTGCTATTAGTGATGGAGAAGCAATCAAATGGTCTGACGCTTGGTGAGCGACTCTTATAAGGCTATGACCACACTCGTTACAGAGATTTTCTCTGCAATTTGGTAGATATGTTGAACTCTGACAACATTCTCCTGATGTGGCTGGATCAACAGTTTGTTCAACTGTGCTGCTTCCATCACGGATAGTGCAGGTGTTAAACCTGAATGTGGAGAATATGTGTTCTCATCTGTCCTTGCCTTCATCTTTTGTTCATTCTACTTCATACTCAGGCAAGTCTTCTCTGTTTGAATCAGTTTCTGTGTGCCAAGGAATGAACAAATATGCTTCAAAATCCTATTTAGACAGTGCTGCTGATTTTGCATGATACCTGTTGACAGTTCCTTCCCAAGATCATTGGTCTAACAGAAATAACTATGATGAATTGTGCAGATCACTCAGCCGCAATGCCTGCTTCACCGAATTCTTCTTGTAATTTAGGTGTCTCTGCTATGGGACGCTCCAAACAATCATTTGAAGAGGGTTGGCTTGCCTCTTGTGGGAAGAGTCGCTCCCCATCAATACTACGACAGAATCCTCAACCAGAGCTCTGCCTTCCCTCAGAGTGGACATACTAGCTCTCAGAACTTGGAAAGCCTTAAGATGACATCTGTTTTTGGCCAGCGTGTTGTTTTGCACAGTTCAATAATTTTTGGAGATCTCAGCGAGGTGGAACTAGACACAGCAATTCATTGACTTCATGGAGCACAACAATGTGGAGTATTCTACTACAGCATAGAAGATTTGTGAGACAGAAGAGTCAGAGGTAGGTGCAAAGGAAATTATCATGACAACAGTGAGAAAGTTGAGAGGAGTAGAATTTTTTTTCTCTTGCTAGTGAAAAAGATGTATAGTAAGCTACCCTGATATTTTTTACTGAAGGAATGAGCCTCCTGCTCTGTACAGTAGTAGCAAGCAAATGGGCTCATGAGTATGGGTTACATTTTGGAGGCCTTTTTTTTTCTTTGGGATATATATAATATACATACATACGCCTCTAGGACAGGATAGAATAAGTTGCATCCCTTCTTGGGAACATACAGCTTTACATTAATAAGTGTGCCATTAGTATATGAGCGGAAGTGTCTGGTTGATGTGCTTTGGGTCTTTGCCTATCACCATAATTTCAGTATATATCTGGCTTAACTCCAGGATTATATTCATTCTCAACATGTTGTAATTTTTCATGTAGTGGGCTTCTATTGGCAGGTGTAGTGAGCAGTTTGTATGATATGTATTTTTCCATCTCTGAATGTTTTCTTCATTTGTGGCTCAGCTTTGCAACAACTAACAAAGTATGATGCTACAACTCTGTTTGGTTTTTGAGATTCCCTGAACCCTCAAGCTCTTTCTTACCTATGCCAAGCACAGAAGTGATTGGATCATCATCTCAGTCATCCTTCTGACTACTGTATTCCGTCTTTCCCTCCTTCCTTCTTTTCATCCCAATCTGTTCCAACTCTCAATCCCACCATATAAGTATATAGGATTTAGGATTTAGCTTGAATATAGGATTTTTTAATCTTAAGTTTTTAGGATTTTCGATTTTGTTTTTCTGTACTTCTGTGTTTAGGTCATAAACGTGTTTAGCATATTAGTATTGATGACCTACTTGGATGAATAAAAAGGTCATCTGGGTAGGTTTATTACATGTTGAAAATTCAGTACAAGTGGCTAAGATTATTAACTAGTTATAAAAATCAATACCCGGAAAGTAAGTTATGAATACACAGGTTACTAACTCTGTCAAAACTCAAGCAGTGTACACTGGGTTAAACCCTAAACCCCAGCGTGTGTGTGTGTGCGTGTCGTGGGTGTAGTGAGAGCTTTGTGCAACCTTTAGAATGCTCTCTTTCTAACTCACCATTCTCATGCAACCCTTAAAATCTATACTGGCCATTGGTCGGACCTGGCAGAATGGCAGGTGGCGTTCAGCCGGGTTTTACAATGGGCCATTATTTGACATAATCGTCATTGGGACATGGTAGGACCATTAGTAACAATTTGCTGCACGTTCTATGTGACAGATGAATTTGGAAGCGCAGCTGACAAGAGGAAGCTTTGGGGTGAGGAGGAGCAGAATTTCACACAAATTCATTAGGCCATTAAGGAATCAGCAACAGCAAAATCCCAAATCTACTAAATCTTAAATCTACTCAAAATGTACATCTCTTTGTCACTTTGTGTGTACCACGTTTAATCTACACTACTGTTCAATGCCCCGTCCACACTTCTCAATCCATTATGATAAGTCACTAAGTTGGTACAGTCTCTGGTTTTGGTAACTTGTACAGAGTCCATCCCTGTTAGGGGCAGTAAACTCACATGGCGAGTGTTGGCTGTTGGGTGGTTTTCTCTTTTTTTTAAATGAAAGAACAGGTAGGTAAAGGGTAACCTAAATGAGCCTTTTTAGGAAAGACAGAAATTTGAAATTCTTTTGGGGTTTATGTGTTTTGTTCCCCCTTGTGTTCCCAATAAGGTTCCAAAGGGTGTTCATAGCCAGGCAGGTGCGAGGTGAGGCAAAAAATAAATAAAAGGTTCCCAAAAATGAAAAAACTAAAAACAAAGTCCCAAAGGGGCTGAGGAAAGGAAAAGAAAAAAAGTCAACATGTGCTAACCACCTTGGTTAACACAGGGACAGGAAGGGACCAAAAAGGTACACTCATCAGTGCACCATCCATCCATCCAGAGTGGTGCACTGGTGGGTGCCGGTTCAGGCTGGCTGTTGAAGATTACATACAGAATAGCACACTCCATTTCATGGCAAATTTGGTCACATTTTGGCCACTAAGAAATAAACTGGTTAACATCCTTCGTATCTCGATTATGCCCTGTGAGAAAGTTTCACCATCCAGGATTCTCCAAGCTACTCATCTCCCAGGGATCCAGGATTTTTTCCCCAATTTTGTGAGGTTGAAATATTGGTAAAAATTTTCCCCAAAAGACAGCAAATACAGTCAAATGGATATCCATTTGCACTAGATGCCGTGACCATGGGTTCAATAGGTCATGGCCAAATATTAAACCCATGGATGCAAATCCCACATGACCCAATGGATACTTGAACATTAGGGTTCCTAAACCTTGTGTGGAATTTGTATTTTACTCTGTCAAAACAATACATCTTGGTTTTACAGCCTACAAAGTCCTCAAAACCTGGTATGAAGATTTTTATAAAAGAAAAATTCAAGTTGCAGTCACAATTTGAACAAGTGACTTCATTGTCAAATCCCTTTTATTGCAACCAGTAGTGTATCTTGTCACAAGTCACAACGTAACAAATACAATTTACACTATTTTCTGTCAACTAGTGGAATGTATGCACGAGCATTTTTATCAAAATTTTATGGAAAAAAAATTAACCACAAAGTTTTTTCTAAAAAAACAAATTTCGGGTCTCATTTGGATTGAACAAACTTTCTAAAAGAACGAAAATCAACAACAAATTCCTTAACTTGGAAGCAATCTCACAAGACATGGCAATGGAAGCTGTACCTACATCACCACCTTACAACAAACTCCAATGCCTTCAATTCATGTTTTGACAATCAAAGTTGGGTGTTACAAATTCTTAGTAACCATGAACTATGGAATTCAAGTCAGATGTTAGCCAAATCATTTGTAACCATGAACTACAGAATGCTTTAATCTAACACTGTATCTAGTATCCTTATGCTTACAGTCTTATTATGTTGAAGACACTCCATTTCAATTGACTGCATGTAGCAAGCTTTTACCCCAGCACTGGTTTGATGGCAACCTTGGGAATCCAAAATATCTGTTGCCACTACTGTACCAAAAACCAAAAACGTGATGGAAATCCCATTAAGAAATCAGTCTGTAAACTCAAATGAATAACCAGCATATCATGTAGGAAACTTATCAAGTAATAACATAAATGAATGTTGCATCCAAGCTCAACAAATATAAATGGATCATGTGTATTTAGACTTCATCCTTTTTCATCACGGACAAATAACTACACTGCAAATCTGATCAAGTAAGCAAGAAAAAATATAATTTGGGCACGAAGCTAGATTTAGTGGGCATGAGTACAATCTAAAGTCTCTTGAAAGATCATTCAACAAGAGTCGTATCTTCTCTCTGGCCTTCCATCCTGCTGTTTTGTCACAAGGGAATATCAGGATTAGTTTCCTCATGACTCTAGATAGGACTGGGTAGCCCATCACCATGCATCTGCCCCTGCACAACTGATCATGTACTAGTACTAATATCTTCCAAGCTCTGATCCATGAACCACATTGAATCTCCTGCCAGATTGAACAAGAAAAGATCTAAGAGGGGCTGCCAGCACAGTACAGGTGCCTTGGGCAAGACTACTCTTTGCCAGGAAAGTCATGACCATTACTGTTTTCAGCAAAAATTAGATAATACTGAAGGGTTATTAAAAAACATGGGCCCAAACCCCCATAACTTTTGGCCACTGGCTATATCTGCTCCCACTCAACCAGCAAATCCTAGATTCACAATCAAGGTATAGCCTTTGCTATGTATGGGGTGGAGCTGTAGAGTTCTGCTGTAGCAAAATAGGTTTGCAAGTTGAAAAGCACTAGCTTGATTCACAATTGCAGATTGTATGTTCATCCATACTTGGGCCTTTGCAACTTGAGGACCATGCAGTGTGTTAACTTAACATTGACTGTTCTAACTCATTGGAACAACCTTCTTGAGCTGACCAGCAAGGGTCCAAACGTCTAAACAGTACCAGATCTTAGATCATCTTCAGGAGGTGAAAGAAAATATGACATTTGGTCCACCTCAATCTAAGTGATTGGAGTCCAACTAAATTCACACCACTCACAAGATGGTGGCCACAGCCTTCTGACCCTAAGATCTGTGCCCAGTTTGGAACAAGCGAGACCTACAGTTCAAAAAGAGCAGTAATGGAGATAGCTGGCATTTGAGGTAAGTGGGAGTGCATACCTGAGTCTACTGTACTGTAAGGGACCTGTCAGGGCTTCTTCAAGTCATGCCTGTCAGCTGCTGCCAGCAAAACGAAATTCTCTTAGATCATTCCAGCAGCTTATCCATGTACTTAAACCAGAAGCATTGTCTCTCCTTCACCAAATACCTATTTACAGTGTGATTTATTGTCGAACTCAGCATATACTATGAGTGCTTCATCCAGCAAGCTGTATTAGACTTTTGAAAGAGTGGACTGCAAACATTTCCTGCTCCTGAGAATGTTCAGTATGTCCATCACCCATTCCCTGAACTCTAGCTAAATAGATCACACATAGTGTCCAATCTCTTGACAATTGCTCTTGGCAAGGTAGCTTATCATCTTCTGCATGTCTATAATGGTCCTAAATCACATGTTGACATCCTTCCCTGTACCTGACTTGTCCCACAGCAATTCAGAGGTATTGTTATCATCTTCTGGGAGCATCACTGCAGCTCCATTTTCTGCAGCAAGTAGTGGATCAGACACACCACTCTCTTTTACCTGCTTCACCCCAATGATTCCCAAAATATCCCAGCACAGCAAATTCAAAATCCCTCACCAATGAGGACCCTGCTAGAGACAATTGCTATAGAGAGTTTGTGATAATTTCACATGGTAAAGACTTGAGACCCAATAGATTGCATTTTAGTGCATCCGTGCAAGGAAAACTGTAAGGATTCTGGTAAACCATGAACAAATTACCTGCAAAGATGTAGCTGTGTTGTCCTGAGCCTTTTGCTGACTTTCCAGAATACAGGCATGACTATAAAGTCCCATTCCAGACAATGCAATGAGAATCCCACATACATTGCGCCAACTGAAAGGATCGTTGAGTACAAGGTATCCAAGGGCCAAAATCAGGCATGTCTTCAGATGCCCCAGTACTTGATATGTAACTGCAGATGTCTTTCCAATTACCAAAAAAGTGCTAAAGTTGACTGAAACTGAAATCATACATGACAGTACAATGAACATCTGTCATCCACACAGACAACACCAGGCATTCAAGAAGTTGAGAATTGAGCCCACTTAGGTGACACAAAGTATTCCAGGAAACCTCAGATATTAAACCACAAAAAGGAATCCAGAACTCAAGCCACATATACCAAGAAGTTGTCTAAATGGACACAAGATGGGAAACTCACCAAGATATAAGAAGTGTAGTCAAAAGCAAACACATTCTTTTTGGTCAAAGCAGCATCGAGAAAAGGCCCTATGATAAACAAGGTCACTGCTTGGTATGGGCAAGACTGGTACAGCAGCTGCGTGGATGACAGCTTGAAATGCTTTTGAATTTTGTTGGTCATCTGGAAAAAGGAGCGGTTAAGAAATGAACCCTAAAAAGAAGTGATATAGGATAAGATGAATCCGGTAGCTCATATAATGAGTATAGAGGACTCAATAGCACCAAGCCAATAGGCCAAGGGTCACAGGCACCACTGAATTGAAGATGTTGCCCATGATAACAAATATAGCTAAGATGGAAGTCACCAAAATGGTCATACAATGTGTGGATCTTAGGGGCTATTGGATCCTTTGGAAAAAACCACGTGACCACATTGCCTCTGTTAAAATGTGTAACATCAGAAAAAAAAGAGGACACTAAGAGTGCTTGGTCAGGAAACCCTGGTATCCTTCATCGTCTAAGGCTACATAAGAAAGGATACAATTTGTGCCACACATGTAGTCATGACAGCTAATATAGCTACAATGGAGCCCAGCACATTAAGTTGCAAATCAGTGACAGTTGCAATACCCACACCCACCAATAGTGTCATAAGTGAGAGCTGAATTCTTTGGCTGCAACAAGACAGTTCATTAAGCGCTGTACTGCAAGGATATACAGCTGAAAGATCTATGGATCAGCAGGGTTGTCAATTTATTTCACCTTAATGTTTTGCTAATTTTAGTCCAAAGTGTGAGAGCCAAGTGATAGACCATACAGAAGACTTAGTGACAATGTCAGCTAGCAGTCCAGAGAAATAGCTAATAAAAAGCCAACAGTATCCTCTCAAGCTGCAACAAGATTGTGAGGGTAAGCTTCATTTCATTATAGCTTGCCCCTGTACAAGCAAAAAATAAGCAAGCAATTTCAAAGGAGAGTGTATCTTTGCAGCCATCAAAATCCAAGGGGTTCAACAGATTGCAACATCATAACGTGGCTCAAGGAAGCCATCCCTTGAAATCTTAGACCCCACTTGAAAACTTTAAAATGGTTATGAAAAACATATGTCTGCTAATTACAGGTTTCAATGCTTACAACAAACAATCCCTAAAAGCATATCTGTGAGATTGTGGACAAAACTCCACAACAAAACTTGAAGCTAACATAATGATGAGTGCAGTCATAAACCTATGACTGTCACTCACAAAGTATTAGACCATCACCTTCATCATGAATAGCAGTGACAAGCTGCAAAAACTACCCCACTCACTTCGACAGCTCCTGATGGTGGGTGTGGATAGGTGTATAATGTTCTGCCCAAAATTTTGGGTAAACCATGTAATATAAACATTTGCATACTGAGTTTCTGTCATATTTCCACCGGCAACAGGAAGATTCAGTCAAACAGTGCAAAAAGAGGAGCAGGGAGTGAGAGTACCTGAACTGCTTGCCAAAGAAAAAAGTTTCAAGAAACACTGTGCAGGGAATAATTGCAAGTTTAGACATCTGCAAAATTGGTTGGCCACAGGGTTAAGGCTTACAATAAGCAACATGGATAATTCAGTCTCTCAAGTGTGGCCTCAGGATGGGAAGAAGATAACAATCCATATCAATCATATCAATGCCTAGAACTCCAAGAAACAAATGGCTTACTCAAATGAGAATGTGCACACTGTTACCTGATAGAAACCAACAGAGTTGAAACCCAGGCATAAGTTCAGAAGGCCAATGGAAATGCCATTGAGAACGCCAAAGCCCATGATCACTGTGCGGGAGTCAAATGGCTTGTTCTCAAACAGGTGAATCCATTGTGCAACATGAAGTGAGCAAAAAGTCACTATTAAGTGCCAGCTTGTCAATGTTGTTGCTGGATGACAAGAAACAATGGCAATGGTCAGAATCCCAGCTCTGACGATGTTCTTGCAGAGCATGGGATTCCAAAGTCTTTCTTTTTGTAAGTTAAGAAAGTGTTTCAGGACATGAAGACTAAAGGTATTAGGGTTTTCAAACAAGCTGCCGGGCATTGTAGCCAGTCTTCCAGAACAGAGAGCCAAATAGAACTAAAACTGAGATCAATCTGTATTGAATCTGACCATATGGACTTTGCAGTAGTAGCTGAGGAGTATTTGTGCCACAAGATCTAAACAACGAGGAACAGCACAATTTCCACGGAAAAAGGCAGGGAAAACGTTACCAAAAGTGAATCCGAGAGTGCTGATGAGAGCCTTGTTGCAAATGACAATTGCTACCGATGATATCACCGACAGACATAACGCTCCCACAGTTCCCAGCTGACAACGACCTGAAGCTTCTGCCATGTCTTTCAAACTCTTCAACGCCAAATCGTTCCAAAAATCGCAATGGTCGTCTTCCTCGTCCTCTTCTTGTTCTTGTTCGTCTTGACGCAACCGGAAAAGATGTGCGGTACCGTCACTCCTTCTTCTTTGCAATACTTCGCAAAAACTTCTTGCACTGTCTGCCTCCAAACACTATTTTCTCGCACTCGCTCCAAACAATAATTCCAGCACTTGCTCTAGGACAAATGCGATAAAACAAAAAAGGAAACCAAAAGAAGAAGAAGAAGAAGAAGAAGAAGCAGCAGCAGCAGCAGCAGCCTGGAGCTCACATCTGCAGAAAGGGAAGCAAAGTGCAAGAAAACAAGAAGACAGCAAAGAAGACCAAAGAAAACAATTTCTTCGTAAAAAAAACGATGCAATGCTCCAGCGACAATAGACCCCGGGAGTAAAACACGCGCAGTAGTAGTGGAACGTGCTTCGCGCTCACCTCCGGTACAACCAAAAACAAAAACAAAAACCGGAAACCAAAGAATACATAATAACGTGCAAGCAGATTGCAAGCGGATCTAGAACGCAGCAGTAGACGTGGTAATTACTACTAGAACCGCAGCAGACGTCGTATAGCACGATGTGCAACAAACGTGGGAAGCAGCAGCGAGGCACCGGCCCATGCAAAAACACTCGTTGCGCAGCGACAGAAGACATTGCAGGGGGGGGGGCCTTTTACATATCCGCCGGTTCTAAATAGGACCGGATTGCTGTTTTCGCACACCGGCTTCTCCTACTCCGGCGGGTATATATCCACCCCAAGGTTTGAGGCGGGGGAGACGCATGATTCAATAAGTAGGTGTCCTGCAGGGATTACAGATACCCGACGGGTATCATGATCCTTGGGCCTCCCTTCTTTTTTTTTTCCCCTGTGGGTGGTGGGGGCAAGTCAAAGAGTTCCCAAGTTACTGACATGTTCCCCAAAGAGTTCTCCATAGCACCTCACTTTTATCCCATATGCCGTGGCAAATGTTGTCCTCCATTCTAGCTAACATAGCTGGGCCAAAGGGAGAGGAACTTTATACTTCAAAGTAAAACCTTCCTTTCCAAAGAAGCCTCCATAGTTTCTTCTTTTTTTGAGTGATTGGCCAATGGGTCAATCGAATTGGCTCGTTTCAAAAAAAAAAAGTATTGAACTTGAGAAGCATATCATCCAATTAGGTCATGCAAAGCACAATAGGTATGGTACTTCAGGCATAGGTATCCAAGGTATACAATGGTTAGCAATTTAAACAAATATTTTGCAAGTATGTATGTGTTTTAATTTAATGTATTAGTGTGAACCTGGTGTATAATGCACCTGTTGAGTAATAATTGACACAGAAAACAAAACCCATCAAACAAAAAAAAACAAAGGTCCGAGCAATTTAACTGACACAGAAACAAAACCCATAAAAAAAAACAAAAGTTCGAGCAATGCCTGAAAACTGCCCGGATAGACAGATATTGTAAATTTAATATAGAAGATAGGAGAAGGGCCTGAGTACAGGCCCTTCCATGATTTGAGATCTGTGCCCGAGGCTGGTAAGCTGAGGAAACAGATTGAAAATCACAAAAGGGCCTGTACCCAGGTCCTTTTCCATTTCCTCCATAAAGCAGAGTTGGGATTTTTTTCACTTTTTAGAAATAGTGACAGGCTGGCTGGTACCTTCCGCTGGTGAGAAGATCCCTCTTGATGAAAGCAGGTTTCTCCGGGCAAGTAAGGGAGCTGAAAATACAAAGGAAAAGTCCAGGCAGTGCTTTAAGTAGTCATAATACCCAACCCTAAGTATAGTTTTTACTCGAACCTTGGCCCAGGTAAAGAAAGTGGGGGAAAAAATGCTTCAATAATGTGGGACCGATCAGCATAAGAGGCAACAATAAAATAATTGACGATTTTGTGAAGCGCAAAAATCAAACCCTAAGCTAATTATTAGTGAGTTCGGACTAAGCCCTGAAACCCTAAAAGCCACCCGCGCACCAGTGCTTCGTTTCGTCACCCGCCGTTGCGCAGCCGCATCTCGCCGCACAGCTGCATCTCGTCGCAGCTCCGACAGTAGTGCGCGTCTCCGCGACTCAAGCGTCCCCTTCTCGTGCTCCTCTGCAATAGCTCCTCCTTGGTCACAAAGGTCGAGTTCCGAGTCTTGATACTAATGGCGGATGGGTATGTATGTTGCTTCCTTCTTGCGTTCTGTGGCACTTAGAGGGCAGAAGTTTCGTCTGTGAATGAAACTAGGCTTTGTGTATATGCTATTAATCTTCAGATTAAGATTGTAAGATTGGAGTATCTGAATTTTGTTGGAATTCGGAGAACCTCATGTTTGTGTTCTATTGTGGCAAAAAATCTTTTTTGAGTGCTGTTGAAGAAGCTCATCTTTTTTTATGTGGCTAACATTTTTATTTTATTTGAAATGCTGCTGCAGAGAGGAACCTGTTGCAGATGTTTCAGCCGAGAAGCCAGTAGTTGCGGCTGAGCCTGTATTGGGAGAGCCCATGGATATCTTGACTGGTCTGCAACTTGTGTTGAAGAAGTCCTTGGCCCATGATGGGCTTGCAAGGGGCCTTCACGAGGCTGCAAAGGCTATTGAGAAGCATGCTGCTCAACTGTGTGTCTTGGCTGAGGATTGCAACCAGCCGGATTACTCTAAGCTGGTCCAAGCACTCTGCTCAGAGCACAATGTCAACCTCATCTCTGTGCCCAGTGCCAAGAAGCTAGGAGAGTGGGTTGGGGTAAGCGTCTTGATTTTTGCATGGCATTTTCGGGTTCTGGAAGCCTACATCCTGTTGAGAAATTTTGCAACTTACTTGTCTCGTCATTGAAGAAAAAGGGAACTCATAGTCCAGGATCATGGTTGTTTCTGGGAGTTGAAAAATGCCAGAGAAACAGGTTGCGTAGAAATAATTATTGTTGCTGAGTAGCATTGGAGTAGACTGTTTTTGAAATAGAGAAGGTAACAAGGGATTGGCGTTACAGCGGGAGTCCTGTGACAGAGTTGTCATCCCTTGGTTTGTATATGTAGAAAATGGAACCTCAATTGTGTTGTGGGTAATGTGCAGCTTTGCAAGATTGATTCAGAGGGCAAGGCTCGCAAGGTGGTGGGTTGTTCTTGCGTAGTTGTGAAGGTATGAATTTCTCTGACATGGTTTGACAGTCATCCATCTGTGTTGGTAACACTAGCTCACTTTGAAAGTGTGGAACTCTTTTTCCCCCTATTTTTTAAGAGCTTGTCATGCTTTTTGTGTTCATTGATTTCTGGTCTTAATATTGGATTCTGTTCAGGGAACAGTATCACAGGATAAGAAAAGTGATTTATCAGGTTATGAGGATACTTTTCGTAGCTGTCACTCATGATTCACATTATGAATTGGGCATACTTGCTGGTAAATTGACTTGTTGTCAGGACTATGGTGAGGAGACGGAAGGACTGAATGTTGTTCAGGAATATGTCAAGAGCCATTGAGACAGCATGTTCCTAGCATGGGAATTTTTTAAAGCCTAATTTGGTTTTGAAAGGTGTATTCATGAATCTCCAATGTTGACCTGTTCTTTCATTTCTACTCACATCCAGACTTTTGGATTTGGTGAGGTTGAACAGTGTGGCACATTTTTTTAGTAAGTTCAAGAGGTTTTTGAATCAAAGCTGAGGGCCAATACAGCAAGAGGGATTTATGTACACTATCTGTCCCATTGCTGAAATTCATTGACAAAGTGATCAACTAGTGGTTGATCTCAGCTTTATGCATGCATGTGAAGTTGAATTGGTCTTCATTTTGAGTTAGCAAATTCCTCTGTGGCTTCTGGTGTTTTGTTAGCTTATATTCACTCATCTGCCAAAACTCAGAGCTATCAATTTGCTGAAAAGAGATGTGAAATAGATGTGATGATGTAACTTGAGACAGCATTGCCTTCCAGAAGTTGAACAGAAACTCTAAATGTGGATTTTTGTGTGTTTGTTTGACCAAAGTTTCAAGCAGATTACTCTGTATGCACTTGAAGAAGCTGATGTTGCCAGTCGGGTTGTAATGTCGGCTAGTCACCACAATTCCTGGTGATGGTTTGATAGTCTGTTCACAGTTCTATCCATAGTCAGTGCAATAAGCTATGACTCATTCGTCATGTTTATTTTAGTTTTGCTGGAGGTGAGTTTACTTCAAAGTGATACTGTGAGGTTTCCACAACATCTCACAGATATGTGACATGACAAAGAGTTATGCACTCGGAGTTTGGCAGTGAAAAAATTGTCATAACAATGTGAAACCAAAGTGTGACACTTGAACATAAGCATTGTATGAATGGTTGGACATGTGATATTAGTAGTAATAACATCATTTATTGAGCAAAACTTCTTAGTGCCTGGAAAGATCCCCATCTTGCCCAGATTCAAATCAAACTGGTTTTTTCACCATCTTCCAGTGTTTGGTTGTCTGGCATTAGTGTTTTCTTTTATCAATTTTATGATGCAGCCAAAGTTGCAAATGTACCAAAACAGATTGTGCATGGAGAAACCCTAGACCATAAACCCTATTACATATTTTGCCTGATCAAGGTGACCTCAGAAAGATCAGACCTTACCCTACGATTCAACTGGGACCCATCATGCCATAACCATTTCTAGTTCAGTAATTGTAAAGCCCTATTCTATCTATAGCTTGATCAAGGCAATCTCTACAAGATCCACTTACTCTATACTTCCAAAAACCCCAGATGCCATAAACATTCCATGTACCATGGTAGTTCAGTTTTATATCAGAGAGAAACATCAACCTGTTGCCAACTGCAAACACATTAATGCCAGCAGGAACTTTGTGAGTAGGATGTTCACTGCCCTGCTGTGGTTCAGGAAAGAATTAAGGATCACCAGGAAGTGCATGAGCAATCTAATCTTGTTCTTGCAAGTCAATTGCACCAATCAACCTGAAATATAGCTAGCAAGCTCAGATATTCACAGTTGCACTTATTCTCACCATGGGACTGTATAGATACTTCGTGCGTAGGTCAAGTTTTGTCAATCACATCTTCCATCTCAGAAAATAGAACACATCAAATTCCAAGGTTCATTGATCAGCCATTGCATTCTACGATTGTTCTCATATCTATGAGAAGTGCAAAGAAACCCCACAATAACACTTTAAAGATAACCATTGGGTCAATTCCAGGAAACCAAAACCACCACAACATGGATGACTGAGGTCATAACCTTATGATTGTCACTCACAAAGTATCAAGTCATTACCTGGACAAAGAATAGCAGTGACTAGCTGCCATGACTCTCCACCTGACTTCATCAGCTTCTCACAGTGGATGTAGACAAGTATATAACATTGTCCTCACTAAAAGAAATTCCAAGATGGATTCTCTACCAACATGGTCAACTTTTCAAGGAGATACACATTTCCAACTTACTCTTGTTTTCTTTCTTTATCATTGGCACTGCTATTCATGTCAAAAGCAGGACCAGGACAAACATAATAGAACACTTGGAAATTTATTGATTTTACACATTGGCATAATCTCCTACTCGCAATCCAACAACCATCCAACAATCCTTGAAGGCCCCACTTTGAACCTGCAAGAATATCCAACAATGCAAAACTTTGTTCTCATTCTCCATTGTCAAGCTTCTAACCCTGCAGGTTGGGTCCAAATTTTCTGTACTTCCTAAATGATCATGCTGTTGTACGTTTTTGGATGGTCATGAGGTTCAAACATGATCTTGCACGCCCAGAGTGCACAAAAATGTTAGTAGATCATGGAGGATCACCAAAAGATATTGTTAATAGCACTTGCGAATGAGCAACTTCATGAGGAACTTTACCTTCTCAAGACAAAATGTGAAAACCCTGCTCTGTACATCCCCTTGCTCTGAATGAGATGCCACTCGCACAGCCTGCAACCCCCTTTTATCTTGTGGTCCATGGAATATGAGTGGAGATGCAATCTGATGAAAAGCCCATTAATCCAATATCAGGGAACAATGCATCCTCACTGTCATTATGTTTTCCATCAGCAATGTCAAACAACATGCTGTTCAGTGCAGGAAAAAACTGCAATACTTTGCTCATGGAGAGAAAAGAAGTACCTCCCACTGTGAACAATTGATCAGGGGTGAATACATGGGTTGCCTGAGAACATTGCCAAATTCCTCCAGGCTTAGATATCTCTCTGCTGCATCCCAAGCCCTTGCAGCATTTATGGTTCCTCTCACCTGCACTGAAACAGACTTCCTTTTAACCACAGCTGAAATTGCATTGCAAAGACTTAAACAGGGGGTTAAGTGTTTCTTGGAACCCAAGACTACTACTTAAAAACCTTTGAGATTAAAAAACCCTCATGAAAGCTTGAATCCTCAACCCAAATAGAGATGTGTTATATCTACCATGGTTAAGCAGTGACTAAGTGCCAGACAGATGGACTCTTGTTTGTCAAGAATGTGATTCCCATACCTGACCAGCAAGTATCTCATCAACACGGGCAGGCATGGCAAAGGCAAATGCAGTTTTGATACCACTGTTCTCCTCAGGCCAGTCATTCCGCATCAACGCATCCATCTAAAGAAAACCAAGAAAGGATATGGTTATCAAGATTCTCAGTCATATGATAAGCAACATTCTAAACAAACCTATCATTGGGATATCATACAGTAGGCAGAATGCTATGGAAAACTGATCTATATGCTCCCCAACTGCTGCAAAACTGAATTCCTCAAGGATTGAAGATTTTAAGCTTGGCCTGGTTGCAAACTGATGACATCACCTAATTTACTTCTTGAACCACGAAACATGTGCAATAGAATGACTACGTGCATTGTGCATCTTATTCTTGGTGAAACACCAAACCCTAAATTCGGAACATTGCCCTTTCTTCACCTGATATGAAATGCCAGGAGAACGAATCCTACAATCTGAAACCGTGATCCCAGAAAAGTCAGGCAGGAGAGAGAGAGTGTGTGTGTGGGTGTGTGGGTGTGTGTAGGGCCAACATCAAAACCTGAACCCTAACAACAGTGGTTGGGGGCATCAGTGCAGTCGGATTCCGTCCCTCCAATGGCCATAGCTGCTTTGTCGTATTCACGTACTGCATAAACTCCGCCAGCATTGAATCCCCCGTCCTCGCCCCTTCCTCACTACTACTTCCTTCTTCTTCTTCTTCATCGTCACAACCCGCATTACCCCCTGGAAACCGTCAGCAACGAACTCACAGTGTGCACACACCTAGCGGCAAAAATAATTCAGAAAAAATTGAAAATTAAAAATAAAATCTTCCAAATGATGAAAAGGGGGAGAGAGGGAGAACCACAGCCAGCCAGTGCGAGCACGTGAGACCGAAGCCGTTGCCGTTGTATTGCTCTAACTTTGCGAAAACTGGAGGAAAAACAAAAAGAAAAAAGCGCAATCGGACTACTACAGCTGCTACAGCTTCTGGAAGAAGCAAATAAGGGAGATTCCGAGCTCAATTTCCATGCAAATAATTTCGAAGCGACAGAGCAAGAGCAGGCCATTGCCTGCGCCATAGCTGCGACCAAAACAAAGAAGCAACATTTGACGAAGCACAAGCTTCCATCAAACTCAGTTTCCTTCTTGGGATCGTGACGGTCCAGATCTCGCATCCAGATCTTTTCAACGCTCCAGATCGCCCACCCAAACCCTAATCTCAAGTAGGTAAATAAATATCTTATCCAGAGATGAAATTGTAATCGGACGGTCAAGAGCTTCCTATCGCAGAACTTTTCAACCCAATGGACGGTCATGACTTTCCCTCCAATCGCAAACGGCCAACGCTCTGGATTCTCCGATTCTCCGACTGCGTCTCCATGTAAGTAAATTTCCATTCACATTTTACGAATTCGGTGAATAATGAACGGCTCAGATTCAGGGTAAATCACAATTGGACGGTCAAAAAACACAGTTCAGAAAATTACCTGTTCTTTACGGGGAAATTTCTGCCTACGTTATTTTCTTAAGGTAAATCGACCGCTGTAAACCGACGGCCGAGATCGATGAGATTAGAAGATTGGATGGTCGGATATATTCTCCTGATTTGTGAATTTGTAATCGATATTTTTTAAATTTTCCATTTTTTATCAATGAATTTTTTTGGAAATTTTTGGCTCAATTTTTTTTCAATTTTTACACATTGCACCTTTTTTTCCTGAGTAATTAATTAGTCCCACTTTTTCTTTACTTCTTCCCCATGGGTTATTTACCTTTGAAGTAAACTATGGTAAATGTCTCACTATTAAAATAAATTTTGATTACTTTTTTTCATATGGATTAAGTTCCCTTTTAAGCATAGTATTGTAAAGTATCTTAATTTAAAATTTTAAATAATTTTGCTTCTATTTATTCCCATTGGATTATTACCCATGGACAAATATATATAATTGTTATAATATTAAACAATTGACGAATGTCATTGAACTAATTGCTTTCTTGTATGTTCCTTGGCACAAAACCAATTATTAAATTTGGGCTTCACATTGTTTCACACTACCACAAACAATGATTAAATTATTTTTTGTGAACATAATAATTTTTTATAATCAATTTACCTTTTCAAAAGACAAATTTTTATAAATTTCACTATATGTCATTTTGTTTCATTAAAAATATATATATTCTTGATTTGGCAAGCAAAATGTCAATGAAAGTTTGATTCATTAAATAAGTTCACAACAAGATACAAATAGACAAAAGAAAAAGAACATTGAAAGGGTGCAAAGCAGACAACAAGAAATGATTCTAAAATGAAATTTGATCTATAACGAATTATAATCCAAAATGACTTTGGAATTGTTACATGATGATCACCAAAATACCCATCCTACATACCAATTCCAATGAAACATTGTTACTAAAATTTCCCAAGAAGATTACATTTTGATTTTCAAAAATATATAACAAATGTATTTGAATTGCCAACCAATTTCATCTTGTAAATGGTTTTAAAAGGTGCAATGAACATGGAATTATTTGTTACATTTATATGTCTCATAAAATGATTTTGTGATATTTGCACAGATCCAAGCACATTTCCAACATGCAATTTCAAAGTGTAATGTATATATGCATATCTCTCAAAAATGTAACATGTTTTCAACAAATGGATTTATGCTTTTCATAAATTATTAAAATAAATGGAAGTTAATCAATATTTACATCATGCATCTAACATTTAATATTGATGGCATATTTTCAAATTCTTTGGAATTTTAATGATCTAAAATTTCTAATTCATATCAATCAATAGGATGAAAGACATTGCAATCATAAACAAACAACTATTTGTGTAATGTCCTTGACCTAAAAATGAACCCCAAAAAAAATTAAATAAAAAATGAAAAACCACAATGAACTACATGTCATTGCATAGTTTCTCCCTTTAAAAGCAAAGCCAACAAACATATTGTATACTTTATGTTGGGATGGAAGAATATTTCTTAATTGAAGGTCATGTTGGTTATGATTTGTCTAGGAAACATATTTTTATCTTGATTATGGTGTGGAGAATTTGCATTAAATGTTTTTCTTTCTTTTACTTAAATGTAGCAAGGGATTATTCCTTAAAACAATTAGTGAAATGGGTTCACACTTGTTTAAGCACATGGTTAAATACATGTTGAATATTTTCCACAAAGGATCATATGTTATTTACCAGTGTGGCATGTGCCATGGGCCCAAGTGTGAACAAAATATGTAACTAATTTAAATGTCAATAGGAACTAAACAATAGAGGTCAATTGTGAAAATATTATTTTAAATTTGTAATTAGTTTATAATGATGAAAATTATTCAAAATCAATATCTCCCCCACTTCAGGTCTAAAAATTATGAAATCATCTCCAAGAAATTCCACTCATCAAGGGCTTTTTAACAATACCAAGAATTCACCCCAATTTCCTTAAAATATTTAATAAAATACTCAAATAAAAATATTTCAAATTCAATTGGATTTTTTGAAATTTTAATGCCCAAAATGTCAAATTGCTGAAATTTCAACTACATAATGCCAAAGCTTTTGGAAACTTAAGGGTTGAAAGCCTTGGTCACTATATGTTTTTCAAAAAAATTGTCATCACAATTGTATGTACTTTGTTTTGCAAATAATCTATGATTAAAATTTGGTGAAAAATGGGATATGGTATGTGCATTTTTTTTGTTAAATGTCAAAATCTAAAGATTTTAGAATTCATTGAAATTCTTGCTTAAATTCCTCACCCATTATCAACAACATAAATCTTCCACACATTTTTATGCAATAAAGGCGAATTGAAATGTTATAAACCTAAAAAAATACATAAAGGAAAATGCAAACAATAATGAAAATATGTCACATCAATGTATATATCAAAATGCATCAAAAAGATTAACATCCTTATTCATGGAAAAAATATGAAATATATGACAAGTTGAAAATCCTGAAAAATATTATATTACATGTCAAGATGCATTTTAATGAATAAATAAATTATTTAAACCTAAGGTGCAAAATTTGTTAACGTACTATAATAGTTTTTTGACCCTATTATAAAATGGGCTTTATTTTGGTGTTTTTCCACAAATTTATCCAATTGAATGTCTTTTATTAAAAAAACCATCCCAAGTTGTTTGAATTGTTTCCATTCAACATGTCCTTTGCCACCATTATTTATATCATTATTATGGTAAGCATGGAAATTACCTTTTTGTTGAATCCTTTTAAGGTCCATAAATCAAATTTGATTGGTTTCATTTTTTCATATTATTATGTTAACAACCAAAGCCCAATAACTTCAAGAAAAAAAAATCAAAATACCATTAAAAATTCATATGTGCTTGTAATCTTGTTTCATATCATGACCATTTTCTGGGGCTAAATTTTCACTTAGCGCTACATTAAAATGCATCTTAGTTCATTATGGGTTTCACTAGATTTTGAATGAATTTGAACATTTTTATTATGGTGAAACTAATCAACCCCCTAGTGAACATAGACCAATTGTTATGGATAGTGAATTGATTCACTAATACTTAATGAAACAAAGTTACTCTCGAATGAAATACAAATTTACCAAGCCATTCACTTGTTAGTTCATTAATTATGTAACATGCAAATCAATTAAATTTAAATTACTTAATATATAATATTATTCGTAATTTCATGATTTTCAACCTATTAATCATTAACACATGTCACTACTTAGGTTAAGTTTAAAATTTAACCTAGGTACATAGGCCATGTAATCAACATAGGCACCTATTATAAGGAACTAAATAAGGGAACATTTAGTCAACTTACCATGGTTAACCACACACACACCACTTGTTAGGTTTATGGAAGTAAACAATCCTATCACCAAACCACCCCATTTATTGTAATAATATGTTACATTATATTTTATTTATTAAATACTTCATTTCAAACATTATAAAAACATAAACTTTGAAAATTCATATTAAGATTTTGTCCAAATGAAATTATTCAAATTTACTTTTCAAAAAAATTCAATAATATACATAATTACATTTATTTCCTTTTGAAAATGTTAAATCATTTGAATAATTTTTTTGTTGAATATCACTATTCAATAACATTTCAATGACCATTTTTTTGGAAAAAAAAAGTTTAATAAATGAAAAATATTTTTGTTAATATAATAATATTACCAATGTTAAACTACTTTCAATTATTATAGGGCTACTTTCATTAATTTAAATTATTTCACCTTACATTATTTACAACTATTTATGATTATTTTCAATTATTTTTGGTTATTACACTTTAGGTTATTTGCAGTTATTATTAGTTTTTTTTTGTTATTCTAAATTATTTAATTTTAAATTATTTTCGATTATGTGAAGTTATTATTGGTTATTGAAGGTTATTGAAGGTTATTTCACCTTATGCTATTATTAGTAATTATAGGTTATTGTAGGTTATTCCATTTCAAGTTATTTTAATCTATTGTAAATTATTTCACCCTAGATTATTTTTGACAATTCTAAGCAATTTTAATATATGGTTATTAGTGGCTATTAATGTTTATTGGTGGCTATTCTATTAATGGCTATTAATTTATTAGTGGTTATTGATGGTTATTATAGGCTAAATTATCATAAACTATTAATGGCTATTGGTCGTTATTCTATTAATGGTTATTAATAACTATTCTATTAGGGGTTATTAGTGATTATTTTAGGTTAAATTATCATAAGATATTAATGGCTATTACTGGTTATTCTACTAATGGTTATTAATAATTATTTTATTAATGGTTATTGGTGGTTATTAATGGCTATTATATTAGTGGAAATATCTAAAGCCTCATCCAATCCTAAACTACAAGTTCTAAAGCAAAATCCCAAATGAAAGACATGGAACTAATGGAAATGTGGCAATTGCTTGCAATTTTTTTTCAATAAATATAAAACAATTCAAAACAATTTCAAATAAACATGTAAAAACTATTGGGGATATCATGGTTGGAAAAAGAAAACAAAATACATGCAAAATGAAAAAAAAAATCTATTCAAAGTCCATTGTCCCCTTATGAAAAATGAATGTTTTAATATATAAAATAAAAGTTTGGTACAACACATTGAATGTGATTAATTGTTGTCCACAAACCTTAAAGTGGTGATGGTGGCTTTTACAAGTGATGATGTGTTGTGCAAGAGTTGTTAACACTTGTAAGCAATGTTGAACATTATCGAAAAAAATACAATGTTGGCACTTGTAATAATATTGATCGGTAATATAAACATTGATTTGAATTGTAGCAACGTTTAGACTTGTAAGAACATTAGCAAGTGACGGTAGTGTTGAAACTTACAATGATGTCAACATGTGATAACGACATTTGCAACAATGTCAGTAGGCAATGGCGAACATCAACATGTGTGGTATGGTTTCATGATGAAGCTTTGATAAAATGTTATGTCAAATGTGAAGCTCTATGCATGGAGTAAGTGGAACTTGGTAATGGTAAGTAGTGATGACAAAATTGCGAACATCCTAGTACAAAAATGAAAATTGAAAAGTAAGGTTGTGATGACTTTAACCTTGTAATGACATATCATACATATTCTATAATCTTAAACTATAGTGTTTAATCTATATTATGGACCCTACCCTAGCTCCTCAACTTGATTGTGGACCCCAAATAGTTTAAAATCGTAGCCACTAGTTTATTTTGTCTTCATTCACATTAAAATGAAATGGTTATTATCCAAATTTCTTGTATTAAAATAGGTGTTGGTTCATCCAAGGCTTAATCAAAGTAAATTGATTCACATTTATAAATAGTTAATTAAATTTTCCTATGCAAATGGTTGATTTATTAAGACTAGTGCATTTCTAAAAATTATCAATGCCACATCTATTAAATGTAGTTCATGGCACTTGAATTTACATTTTTCTTTCTAGAAGTTATAAATGGAATTGCCTTTTCAAACTAACACCCAACCTAATTGACAACATTCATGGTATTTACTACCATTACATGATGGTTCCGTACTTGATTCTTCTTTTTGCAAAATTATCTTATACATAGTTATACATAATTAAATTTTGGATGAGATTTGTTAATCAAAAGTTCTTGTTTGGAAAAGAGTTCAACACAATTTCATTGTGTAGAAAGCTTATTGCCTATATTATGCTTGACTAGTAGATTGAAGTTTTGTTCATTTCTTGGTTTCTATATGCCAACATTATGAGAAATTGTGACTATAAAAACCACATTGATATGTAATTATGTGTCCATACCACCTACATTGCAACTTAGCTTCAACTTTGTGTGAGAAATATCAAATTACACTATGGAAGATTACAAAGGTATGTATTTAAAGTGTATTTTAATCAATTATACAATTTTATTTGTAGTCAACATGCAATTTGGTTTTTTGTTTTATTTGTTATACATTTGTGATATGCAATTCATGCATAAAAATATAATGATGTAGATTGTACAATCATTCCCCACATGGGACATATCCAATGTGACAATTACTAATTGGTATGCAAACATTGCCATCCCATATGCATGTGATCTTTGTGATAAACCCATGTGTGCAGTTTTACCTTCCAACTTCAACATGACTACATTGTAATTAAAAATGAAATTTAATATGTGATTAGATTTTTTGGCCGATACCATCATAACATGGCTACAATCCAATTACAACATTATTAAATACCAAATGTAATACATCAATGATTTAATTTTAGAATCCCACTTCCATCCACTTACACAATACCTTGATAATGCAATGGAATTTAAACACACTTGAATATAAAACTTCAATGTAATTCAAACAGATAATTTAGGATGCCTTTATTTTATTTCAAAATTTGATACGCCTTTTCAACTTATTAATCCATAACACTTGAGTTATTTGTTGATAATTCCTTGGCCCTTGTAAGGTTTGAGCCTTGGGGTGTGAGTGGCATCATGGAGGAGTTATTCAACCATGGTCATTCCATGGCCATTCCACACATCAACATATTTAACATGGCAATGGTTAATTAGCATGGATGTTGCCACGTTATTTATGAGGTTTTTTTAGTGACCCCATGTGTAACTATTTTACAACTATAATATGATTACATTGCAATTAAAAATCAACTAGTTTGAGTTTAGGTTATAATATTTTGATTGAATCAAATTAGGCAATTCTAAGTTTAACATCATATTGACGATTCATCCATTTGCAATTTCTTTAAAACATTTTGTAATGTTTACAACAATATCCATCCAATTGCAAGTGCCTTTGAACCTCCATATATTTCTTTCTTTTCAATGAAATAAAATTGTTAAAATTGTAGTGAAAAACATTTTCATTTACTATTATTATTTTGACCCTAACTTTGTTTTGTCTCTTAGTTTGTTTTTATTTCCTTGTGAAAAAAAGTTAACAACCTTGAAGGCATTAGAATCATAGGTGAAAGATCATAATCTGTCACCAATTATAAAGTTATAGTATATGCGTCCATTATTAACAAAACACATAGAAACTTCAAGGATGATCAAAATATGTATCATTACTACTTTCTATTTTTTGTTTTAAGTTTTGCTATAACTATTATTTCTTTCATACAACTATTATGACGCACTCCCAAGTCCCTAGTTAGCCCCAAGTTGGGGCTAAGTCACTCAAGTTACGGAAGTATAGGAGACTCGGGGCACGTTCTCAACTTCCAGCACTAAAGGGGTGAGAGAGGCGTGCTGAAAGCTCCAGGATTAAATTAGGAAGAGGGACAAGCTTACTTAATTATTTGGTCCTACATCCAAATCCAACCAACAAGTTGGTTAGAACTCATTCTGCACACTTTCAGTGTTGGGACAAGCCACGGGCGACCTTGGACTCACTTGACTCACCATGGCCCAAACTCGGGGGAAGCCACCACCGTCCCCCATATAGTATTCTCTGTAGCTCTCCACCACACTTGCATCCAAATGTCTCTTTTTCCTGGGACTCCCAAGGTGGAGTCCCGAAACTATCCCGGTTTGGACTCCCGGGACTTTGGGCGTTCATAACTTCTTGCCTCGAGCTCAGATTGGGACAACGTCTAAACCAAAGTTATAGCTCTCCTCAAGAGCTTTCCAACAGTGTGTCGCACTTTACCTGCACACACCGGGATCAGGTCGATCCCTGACTTTTAGTGGTCGGGAGTCAAATTGCCAATTTGACTCCCGACCCTTCTTTCGACCATAACTTATGTTGCAAATGTCCAAATGGCTCATGCGAGGCCATTTTGGACATTAACACTTCAAGACCTTTCCAGTGGTATAAAGAACGCCTCAATGCAAGTTATTTTGACCCCTGCAATCGCACTCTGAGTTTTTGGGAGTTTCGGGGGACTCCCAAGTCCCATTTTTGGGAGTGTGAGTGGCGACCTCACACTTCCCTCAAAGTGGGGTTGCAACATATTATATATTAATAATGCAATTTGTTATGAAAAATAATAAGGTTATTTTTTTCCTTCATTAAAATGAAATCATTAAAATTTGTGTATGAAGTTTATTAATGATAGTTACATAATAAGAGGCTTGTGGGAAATAAATGAACAACATAGAATGTTATTGCTTGGAGGTAAAGTTGCCACCTCCATGATCTTTAAATCATGTTGGAGTAATTAAGGTTCAAGTTGTTAATTTATTTAGTAAGGATGTTTGTTAAATAATTATGCATCCTTCTAATGGTCAATTTCTTTTTAATTTGAATTTTATCAAGAAATGATTGAGAGCTAAAATTGTTGAACTTGTGTAAGTGGAGGAGAAACAATAATCACCTTCATTGGTTAACATGACCTTTAACAAGTTGTTTGATTTAGAGTTGGCGAGTAACCTTCTTATTTGCCACTTATTGTCATTTAATTACTGCATGTCATTCATTGTTTTACATGAAAAATACGTTAACTTTGCATAATGGGGAAGTTAATTGATTTGTAGTTGCATACAAATACAAACACTGCGAATTATAATGTGTATATTGTGATGAAACTAGAATTGTGCCATAATCACATGTTGGCACTTCATGCATGTGATTATTGAATATTATGTACACATTGGAACATGTGCAAATTGAATTTTGCTTGTTGATTAATACAAGTTTCATTCCATGCTCGTGTTAATTCTAATTTAGTCACATTTATTCATGGTAGTGAAACTTCATAAAAAGATGGGCAAATAGGTTGGTGCAAATTATGTGTGCAATATGATGGGGGCATTGAAAGACAATATTAATAGTTTTCATGAAACAAACATGTGAAATGACACTTTTCTGTGTTAATATGGTAGTTTGGTGTGCCATGTTATTACAAAGTCTGACATTAACGATGGTGTTCATTACAAGATATTTATTTATTGTAATATGTGTTAATTGCAACATGGGATCATTTGTTTACAACATAGTTATAAACATGCTCCACCACCATGTCTATTAATTGTAAGTTAACATTCCATCCATTTTTTTAGTTGTAAATTAACACCATGTAATGGGTTCCAAAATTTACAAATGAAATTTGTGTTAAATGTAATTGGTTACATTATGTTATTATGCATATTGTTGGTAGTTGTAATATGGTATCATTAGTGCCCTTGATAGTTGCAAAATAATAATTATATATTCATTTAGTTGAATAACATCATTAGAAAAAAGACTCGTCACACAATTGCAAGTTAGTGACATTATTAACATCATTAATTGCAAGATTGCCACCATTCCAATACACCAACAAAAAAATCACTAAAAATACTTACACCACTATTCATAGTCACATTATAGTATTTAGATCAACTACCATACGATTGCTTTAGATTCAATAATCAAAATTTTAATTACAAGACAATATATGTTATAACTACATTATTTGCAAGGTAGTTATTTGTTAATCAAACTATTTTCATCCATATCGAATGAATGAAGATCAACAAATTTGCCACCTACCATTCATTGTGTTTGCTTTTTGCTACAAACACATAGCAATGAATACACTTTTACGATTTAATTACAATGTGGTTACACTAAGTTGCATGTATTTTGTTCATTGTATATGATGATGTGAAACACCATATACACTATGTCATGTCCATTGCAGCTAGTTTGAATTATCCAAAGCAAATAACATTAAGTTTTTATAGTGAATTCCAAGTGGTCCTTGCAATTGAAACATGTAATTACAAGTCCAATTGCAAAACCCTTGTTTTTCTCATAATGCAAGAACCATTCAAGGCTCCTCACTATCTAATTTCATTAGACCCATTTCATATTTCTTAGATATGCACAAGTGTTTTTAATTGGAGAATATGATTTATGCTTTTACAACACTTTGAATGGTCTTGGTGACTAGTATAAACTTTTCCATAGATGGCTTTGAGAAACCATCTAGATTATTGGTATGAATTGATTCTATTACATTTTTTTGACTTAAATTGATGAAAATTGATGATCAAGATTAGTCGACTAATAATGTTGATTTCAAAAACCTCTTTGTTTTTGTGTGCAAGTGTACATGAAAAACATGTGTTGTAAAACAACCACATCTGAAAAGCTAGAGCTTGTAAGCTTTGGAATGCCAACAATAGAAGGTGTAAACTTCAAATAATGTTGAAGTTCAAGAAATTTCTAACATTCATAACATTTTTCTTAACATTATATTGTGAAATTTGTAATCTAGGTGTAATATGAAATTCCAAAGCATATCAAGGAACATGATGCTATGAACTTGACACCATGCTTGTTTGTACTTTGTTTATGCTTTGAACTTAAAATTTTTATACTTTGTAAAGTGAGTAAGTTTTGAGTGATTTGTGTGCATAATGCTTTTATGTGTGTGTATGTGTTAGTTTTGATAGTGTTAGGTGTTGATTTAGTTATGCAATGACAATTGAATTTGTAAAGAATTGTTGATTTTAAATTTTAAATTGTTTCAAAATTAAAGAATCATTCATTTTGATTCTTTGAAAAAATAAAATGAAAAACCCATTGGTCTCAATTATTTCAAAAAATTGAATAATTAATGATTTTCATGAAAGAATTGATGACCATTATAAGGCTGATTATGTGATTTTTCAGAAAACTTGAAAACCATGTTTTTATACTAGAAACCGGCTCTTTGATTTTTGATATTTTTTGGGATCTTGGTCCCAGGGCATGGTATTTACACGAAAACAACATAACGTCGACCGTCGTTACATATATCCGTTGCTCCTCGTTACACATATCGTCGACCCTCGTTGACATATCGAACTCAGACGACGGGCGATCGTCGCCTTCTGACATATGTCGTTGACCCTCGTTACATTGATCGTCGAGCCTCGTTGATATGTGGAATTGAGGCGACGGGCGATCGTCGCCTTCTGGCATATATAGTTGACTTTTTGTTCGTAAATCGTCGAGCCTCGTCGACATATGGGACGTGAGACGACGAGCGATCGTCGCCTTCTGGTTGGACACGGAACCCCGGAAACCCTAAAGTGCACACCGCCGCTGCCCTAAGGTCTCTCTCTCTCTCTCGCTCTCTCCCGTTCTGCTTTGCTCCCCACTCCTCGTCTCCTCGCAGCGCGTTGGCAAGCGGGGGAAGTAGCAGGTGGAGCGTTGCATCTGAAGAAGGAGACGGCATCATGTATTGTGCGAGTATGTTGTTTTTTTTTTCCGGCCCCTTCTCTTCTCCCTTTCTTCAGGTTTGATTTTGGGAGTGTTCAGAGATGAGAGCATGAGATGCTAGTTCAGAAACTAAGAAGGGCTTGCCATTTTGTAGTCAGCTGTAATGCGGTTTTTTGTTTGTTTGTTTTTTCGCCTTCTCATGTTCTTCATATGTTCTTTTCCCTACTTGCAATCTTATTAGGAAACGGAATAAAAACTAGTCCTATGTAACGTCCATTACACAAATGACGAACCCGCAATGTACTCCAAACTTGTTCTTGTTTGTGAGTTTTGTAAAAAATGCATGGTTTATCTCCGTTTTTTTTGAGGTTCTGAGTGAGAGTTATGATCGGGAGAAACAAAAACCTTTAAGTCTTGTACCTTGTAGTAAGGTGTTGAACTATTTTCTAGCAACTAGCTCGCAATTTTTATTTATTTTTCCGTGGAAGAATGTATTTTGTCTTTGTAGAGGACTCTGAAGTGTGCAAATCGAAACCTTCTCTTTTTTGGCTCCATGGCACTGTCTGTACCATATGTGCTTTTTATGTGATCAGAATGAGATGATATTTCCTCAGAAAACATGCTAGGAAGTTGCCTTGGTGTCAGCTCTAATTGAAAAACCGAGGAATAGAAATTGAACAAAAACCCTACCTATTTTGAATGTTCATGACATCTGTGTGTGCTGGGAGTAGTACACAGAAATTTGTAGTTGTAGACATTTTAGGTGAAAGTGGAGCTATGTTCTCTTATATCTTTGCGAGTTGCAAGTCTAGCCCTTGTTAGCTGGGACCAAGTTTAGGGTTTATCCAAAATGCATGGAGTCTGCTGGAAGGGCTGTACTCAAAAGATAGCTTTAAAGTTAATAGGAGGAATGATGTATTGGATACAGTAAACTCATGGGTGGTTTGTTGCTGCAGTATCAGGGGTGACCCCTGATGACCCTGTGGTGTCGCGACAATCTGGCTTGCTATATGAACGGCGCTTGATTGTGAAGCATTTAGAGGTACTGCACACTCTTTCTTGATCTCTCCAGATGATAAAACAAGCTCATTGTGAGATGCACAGAGCATTGGTCCTGATAGGAGGCAACTAACTGGAAACCATGTAGAAATACTGCTACTTGGATTCTGCAATTCACTCAACTATGAGGAGTGGACAGCAATCAATAAATGGATAGGTGTAATGATGCAGCAAACATCCTTATCATGAGTTGATATGTTTATTGATTTTCCCTGATGCTTGGTTCTTGGTCTTTTTGATAGACCTGGCATTTGTGATTAGAATTTCTTGTAACTGTTGCACCCTCTGTCTTGTCTTCAGGTATCTGTCCTTGCTCTTTCTTTTAGCATGCTAGGATTGACTGATGTGATTGCGTATAACTTATGGGCTCTTCTCATTCAGACTTCATGTTGATGCAGGAACATGGAACAGATCCTGTCACAGGCGACACAATGTCCTTGGACGACCTCATTTCTGTGAAGACAAACAAAGTGTGGACTGGCATTGTGGATTTTTAGTTCAATTTTTTTCAATTGGATGCTGATTTCTCCCAAATTAGATCCTGGAGTTTGATGTGTTCATAGCATTACACTCTTTGTTTTACTGTTGTACTGCCATCTGGCTCATACTAGCTTGGATGACTGGAAGTATTTGGGTGTGGGGGATGGCAGGGTGTAAAACCCAGGCCCTTGCAAGCTGCCAGCATACCAGGCATGCTTGGACTCTTTCAAAATGTGAGCCTGTGTATTCCTCTGACTGTTCACCTCTCTTGCTCATTCTTTCTTACACTTTTAGTTGCTATGAAAGTTGCCATTGGAGAAATTTGTTTGAATGACTGTATGCCCACTCACCTTTGACCTAATTACCATACATTCTCTGTCCTGCTCTTCCTTTACCATCTCTTCCCACAGTGCAAACATTTTGAGTAGTTTTTCTTTATCCTTTCATTTGCAAGTGTATACTCTGTTCTTCTATGGCCACCATGTGAAACTCTGCTCAGCCTGAGGAGATCTCCTGAGGTGAATTTTAAAAGCTTTGTGTAAACATCATATTGGAGAGGTTCAGGACTTTCTTGTTGATTTGTGGATAATAACCACAGTAATATTGGTTATACTTTTGGTAATGTCCTAGGAATTATTTTGTTTAGACTTTGTGGGGAAAGAATATTCAGGTAATTGGGCTTACAATTTGTTGCAGGAGTGGGATGCTGTTGTGCTGTCCAACTATGCTTTGGAGCAGCAGTTACACACTGCTCGGCAGGAATTGAGCCATGCTCTATATCAGGTGCCTGATTGTGTTCTTTCTCTTACTTTTTTTGGAACCGATTTTTATGATGTTGGGTTCAAATTCAAAGTCCAAGGAATTCAAAGAAGGTGGTTTAGGCTTTGCTATTGCTACAGCTTGGATTAATCTTGCCAAAGTGGTTGGGGAAATGAGGGAACTTCTAGCACTCATCATCAGCCAGAGCTGTTTTTTTGGTCCTGTTAGTCCACTGCTATGGAACATCTTGGGTTTAGCTTTCTATATGAGGCATGGACAACATGATATTGTTTAATTGTACTTGGTGAGTTACAGAGATGGGTGTGAAACTAGCAATGGAATTTGCATTGAATGCAAGGTGGGATGATACAGCATGATGCAGCATGCAGAGTGATTGCACGATTAAAGAAAGAGAGAGATGAGGCCCGGGATCTGCTACTGATTGATGGGGCCCGCGATCTACCAGCTCAAGCAGACAGACAAGTGCCTGCTGCATCAGCCACAGCAACTGCTCCTGGGGCAACCAGCAATGGCAAGCGAGGTTGGCTGTGCAAATATGTGAACTTTGACATGCAGTTATTGTTTTCTTGCTGTTGTTTAGTATGAAATACGGGATGAGGCTGTGGAAGCTAGTAGTAACACAAACGTCAATCTTGAGTTTATTTGACTTTTGTGCAAGAATTCTAGTTTAGAAATTAGAGGTTTCACTGTGAACCACTTGTGTGGTTTGAAGTCTACATATGGAAATGGTTTGATGAAGTAGAACAGTGCAATACTAACCTGGCTTTATTTCAGCTCCTGAAGCTGAAAATGAGTCAGAAGCACCTGGGAAGAAAGCCAGGCAGGGTATCACATCTGATGTCACTGAAGAGCTCAATGAATGCAACACTCGACTTTCCAGTCAGCGTAAGAAGCGGCAGGTGTGTTCCCTTTTGGACCTTCTAGCTTCTGGAATCATTCTGTGATAAACCCTCTTTGTGCTGTTTACCATTGTTGGCTACCATGTGAAAAGTTCCATATGAAGGGTGGCTTTGGGTAGTGGTTGCATCTTTACAAAAGGCACACATTCTTTTCGTTTTACCTTCCAAGGGTGGTTGTGGAGTTTTCTCTGGATTCTGATAGATAATTTGTTGCATCTTTAAGAAGGATTTGTGGGCTGTTCCACAGCCAAATGAGAACATATTTGATTTAAAGTTTCTTGTTTAGATTGATGATTTGTTGGAAAGGAGCTTCATAAGTTTAGAGGTTAGCTTGTCTGAATGCTTGTTAATTCTTTTCAATATTATTTGTCAATTAAGTCAGTCAGGTTACTTTGATGCACAGATTTCAGAAACATTGGCCAGCCCTGAAGCCTTGGAGCGATACACCCAGTTGGCCAGTCATCCTCTTCATTCTAGCTCAAAGCCTGGCATACTGTCAATGGACATCCATTCGTCTAAGGTTTGCTTCTGTGCTTTGTGTATTCTGCACAAATGTTTCTAGAAGGGAAATTGGGGTCAGAGGTTCTCTCTATCCAGTATCTCTCTGCCAATTTTCTCATCCCTAATTCTGTGCAGGATCTGATTTTAACTGGAGGCGTGGACTGCACGGCTGCAGTGTTCAGTCGTAGCACAGGGGAGTTAGTATCACAACTTTCTGGTCACAGCAAAAGGGTATGGTCCTCATGTTTTTAGTATTATATGGTGTGAAAAGTTGATGTTTTCTTATGGTCATTAGCTGTGTTGAAGTACATAATGGGGATTAAGAGGAGATTCCTGTTATTAATTTGTTTACTATGATTGCCTTATAGAGTTCTGTAAGCCTGAGCATTTGATTTATGTCAGCATAAGCAGTCTGGAAGCTCATTGAGCTATGCGATGATAGTGCTGGTAAGAGTGAAAGGTCAACCTATCGGCCTTTTTTTTGCAGGTAACAAGTGTGAAGTTTGTATCACGAGATGACTTTGTACTGACTGGCTCAACTGATAAGGTCAGTAAATACTTCAGATTTGTGCCCCTGTTAGTTAGCAGTGATATTGAACAATCTGGTGTGGAACCTTGTGCGAGGTAGGACTGTATACACATTTTGGGATGGTCTTTTACTTTAGTCATTGTTCCAAGTATTTGACACAGAAGTTGGTTATTTTACAGACGGTGCGGATATGGCAAGGAAAAGAGGATGGTAGCTATGAATGCAAACATATCTTGAAAGATCATACAGCTGAGGTTTGTTTTTTGTTCCATTGGTGTATTCCCTGTGAGTTATGGCATTGTTCTCTGGTATTTCTAGGTATGGTGCTTGGCTGACTTAGTTGTCAGAAATGTGGTCACATAGAGGTATTCTGATGAGGAATGTGCCTTGGAGGTGACATTTCAGGTGAGGGCTGTTACGGTACATGCCACACAGAATTATTTTGTGACTGCTTCATCTGACAAGACATGGGCCTTTTATGATCTTTCCTCTGGGATCTGCCTGGCACAGGTATGGCATGCTGATCTTGCTCTGGGGAATACTGTGTTTGTATTGGTCTATATCTCCCACATGTATAGAATCTTGGAGTCAATGCTATTCCAAGGTGATGGTTCTGAGATCAGCAAACTCAATGACTTGAAGGGAACATCTTTACTAGTTATTGTTATACTTGCTGCTCTCACACTGGAGTGACCAAGCAAATTGGCTGAAGGACTGCTGTCCATATAGCTGAGTACATGTTTTGCCCACAACTCACAGATGCTCTGATAAGTTGGTAGACACTTGATGATGACGCAGGTCAGTGAGCCAACAGTCCAGAATGGATATTCATCAGCCTCATTCCATCCTGATGGCCTCATCCTTGGTACTGGCACTGCTGAGTCACTCGTGCGCATTTGGGATGTCAAATCACAGGTTTGTAGCATCACTCCACTTGGATCAAAAAGGATGTTGCTGTTGTGGCTGGATCTGTACTTACTGATTTGGATGTAGCAAGCCCTTGAGACCTGCAAGTGTGTCTGTACAGGCCAGTTAGTTGTACATAAACATGATGCAGAACAGCACAATCATTATGACATGGGTGGGTTTTGATTGCAGGTCAATGTTGCCAAGTTTGAAGGGCATACGGGACCAGTGACTGACATCTCCTTTTCAGAGAATGGTTACTTCCTTGCAGTAAGTTTGATATTTTTTCTGTCTGTGGGTTACAATAATCTTTTTAATTTGATTGTGATGGCCCAAGTATTACATGTGGAGTTAATTGACCACCTTCTTTGCTTTTGCAGACAGCAGCCCATGATGGAGTGAAACTTTGGGATCTACGTAAACTAAAGAACTTCCGGTCCTTTGCTCCTTATGACAGCAGCACACCCACAAACACTGGTTCGCTCACCTGTACCAGGAACTGGATTTTCCAAATGCAAAGCTGAACTATGTAGTGTTCAAGCTGCAGTGCAATGTCTTTAGATAAACTGTAAATTTGTCTGATATTTCAGGAGTGATGTCCTGCTTTTCTAGTATCTGTGTTGACATTGCTTATTTATGCGATATCCTTAAAGTCAAAAACACTTAGTGCTCTCAATTGTATGTCAATTTGCAGTGGAGTTCGACTACAGTGGAAGCTATTTGGCTGTCGGTGGCTCTGATGTCAGGTGCTCTCCTGTCCACTGCCTCATCTTTTCCATGTTCTCTAATTTCAGGAACTACATTTTCGTACTCAATTTTGGCAAGCATTTTAGTTGTGTGTTTTTATGTGGTTCTGTTCTGAGCTTGAATTTGTGTGGGACTGCCCTCAGGTTGTATCAAGTAGCGAGTGTAAAGCAGGAGTGGAATACTATCAAAGTATTCCCTGATTTATCAGGCACAGGTGTGCATGACTTCAACCTCATCTCTCTATTTTCGATTGTTGGCACTCTGGCCATGATATAGCTCAGTTGGTGCTGCTTGAAAAGCAACACCAGTGTAGAGAATACTTTCTGTTACATTTCACCTCTTTTAATCTGCTCTATGCAAGAGACCATGTATTAAAGTCAAGTGTGCAGTTCATCTGCTGTTTTAGTATGATGGTAAACTATCAAATCAGCACTATGCGAATTACTATTCATAATTCTCCTCCCATTGTGATGCTGTGCGATTACAGGAAAAATTACCTCAGTTCGCTTTGGAGCAGATGCAAAATACTTGGCAATTGGCTCCAATGACAGGAATTTACGTATTTTTGGTACTCCCACAGCCAATCCTGAGTAGAGATCTCAATTTGTATGCTGGGAAGGATACAGTCAGGAATTTTATCCTTTACATGCAGTGAACAAAGGTGGCTTTGCAGTTCATCATTCTATAGCTTTCAGACACAGGCAACAACAGTAATTTGTGAGGTTGTGAGAAATAGTATATGAAATGGATGGGCTGCACATGGTTTTCATTCTGGTTCCAATGTTTTGAACTCTTTTCATTGTAATGTAGCACAAAGTGGAAGGACTCCCAATTTTTGTTTGCTCCACCTTATGGTAGCCTATTGTTATTGCTCCTTCCCTGGAAAACAATGCTTAGCTGCTCACATCCCTTCCCCTTTGTGCTGACACTGCATAGTGGAATGGGAACTGAACTCCTTGACAATCATAAAGTAGCTAGTCTCAAGTGTGTTTGTCAAGGACTTCAATGAATTTCAATGATATCTGTTCTCTCTGCCCTACTTGGTGGTATCACCTTATAGAAATGAACTGGTAGTTTTCTCTGTCAGATATCCTATGGTGTTTAACTATCCTGAATTTGTCTTTACACCCTCAGTCATCATAGAGACCATATGTGATTGACATGCTGAACCTACCTCCTAGATTCATTAAGAGTATATGCTTGTGGTTCCTGCATAACATTTTTATAACATCAGGGCCCTGATCATCCATATAGTTTTGACTGCTCTAGTTAAATTTGCAATTTAGCTTCATACTTCGTTGGCCTTGTCATGTTGTGGGTTGAGGATGAAACAATACCCAATAGCACATGGTTGTTGATTGTCATGTTGGTTTAGAATGAAACAATACCCAATAGAACAAGATCATAGGTAGATGGCAGGCTGTTTGTAAATCACTTATGTACATGTATTGATGTGAAATGTGATTTCTTAATGTTTTAGGCTTTAGGGTTTGACATGTGCTGATATGAAATGTGCATCATGGTTTGTACAATAAGTTCTCCTTTCTTCAGTTCAGGAGGAATGATAAGATAAATGGGCTCCTTGCAGTTTTTTCTGACCTGGGGTACATCGAACATTTCTTAACCTTAAGTATATGAATCATCATCTAAGAGACTTGTGAAGAAAGTTTTTACTTGTGAATTTTGATAAGAAACCAGTATGGATTGATAATGAAAAAATTGTCATAAATTTATTGTGCAACAATAATTGATGGTGAAGGGTAGAGTTTATTTGCTGAGTACAAATTAACACTACCATTGTAGATGCAGTCATTCATGATTCAACACTCACTGTCACATGCATTCATATCTGTTTATATTTACAATAATGCAATTTGTTCATGACAATGTTGTCATATTTCCTTACTGGAATAATCAGGAAAGTTGATCAATTCAATGCCACAATTTGGTTGGTTCATAAACTTCAACCATCTCAATTGACCATAAAAAGCAACCGTGCCATTATAGTTGAGACTATGACCTGTAAAAGGAATGTATCACATTTGACACAGTTAGTCGCAGGGCCAATGTACTAATAGGTATGTCAAATAGTTGATATTTTTGTTCTTGTTTATTGTTGGGAATCCCAAGAGCTTTATTCAAAAAATACATGTTAATTAGGTGCAAATTACAACAACAAAAAACTGTGCAACTTTCAATCATCGATGCTCTGATCTCCTTCAAAATGGTCAGTTTTCATGTGGCTCAATGTTGAGAATAAAAAAAAACCTCTTGAGGTGTAATCACAGTCCTAAGTACATTGAAGACTTGGGAGTTCTCCACGGAATAAAATGTGCTCACAATGTATTGTGCATGCAATCTTTGCTTGTCCATATTCTGGGAAGAATTACAGTCTGCAACTTGTTTAATGGTTCCTCCATAGTGTAGCTCAACACCCTTAACCCTCTCTTCACTAACCCTAGATCCTCACAAATGAGTACAGGACCACTGAGAAACACTAGAACAGTCTTGTCTATTTTCAATCACTAGCTCATCTTCAGCTTCTTCACTTCTTCCTTTGCTGCTTGTACAGTATGCCAATTAAGAATGGGTGAAAGTAATGCGGCTGCTAACCCTGGCTTCCCAGCTGCAACAAGTCTGTCCAAAATTGGCTCTAGCAATTTCTCATTTAACAAACCACCAAATGTGAGGAAAAACCAAAGACCTTCATGAAAGGGAGTCATCTGTGTCATGAGCCGCACACCAAGTTTTGGATGCTTGCGGAAAAATCGTACACCATTACGCCCCCTTTGTCTCTCCTGCAGGACATACATGCTGTCAAGTGAATTGCCTCCAAGCAAAGATTCCAGAATCCAGCCCATCAAGTTGATTCAGATCAAGCCCATCACTTGCATTCTTCAGATCAAAATGCATTGGTCCACATGTAAAAAATCACATTGACTAGTGCTGTGCATTCCTTGAATGCAATTGCAGTTCCTGCTGTTGCCTTGGCTGAAGACATTCCCACAGTTTCAAAAACAGAAAACAAAATGAGGTGCACAATATTGACCTGGTCAACAAGCTTTGGGATTTGGTCCACAGAGAATGCAGGATGCCAGTGGTACCCAATGGCAGAAGGCACATGCTTAATCCTTGCTCCTAGTTCTTTGAGCCTCACTGCGCAAGCATCCAACTGCAGCACCATAAGTGACATACCTTCAGATTTTCCTCTTTGTAATAGAACTTAAAAATTGTTGCCATTGATGCCTTCTTCCCCAGAACAGATGTGTGATGTCTTCCTAGTGACCTAATAAAGTGATCAGTGGTTACTTAGTCATGTTGTAATGGTTCTGACATCTCTGCAACAAACAGAATTAGTATACAAGTAGTGGCAATTTGAGAAAATCTTACCACCAAGCTCAAGATCCTCCCAACCATACTCACTGAAGTCTGCATCGAATGGACCCTCTGCAGCATTCCCAAGCAATTCTCCAGCCTTCAATAAAAGTCTTCGAGAAATGGCTACATTTCCTGTTGCAAAAAATGCAGCAGACTTGTCCTGCAGCAACAATCAAGCCATAAGACCTAGGTAGCTTATCAATTGAGACCGGAATTTTTTGCAGTAAATGTTACCAGTGCACAATGTCTTCATATACTCCAACTTGGTCGGCTGGCATTTCACAATGCCATCCCAAGAACAACAGATAATGCTGGCATATCCTCAAAGAAACCAAAATTAGGCAAGGAGGAGAGATGCAGTAGAGAATATATACTGTAAGCTTGAAATTTTCTGCCTCTGGTCTCTCAAAGTTGGATGTATTGATGACTCGCCCATATGTGAAAGCTTGATCACCACCATCTTGCTTGTGAGCCTTAAGCAGGGCTGCCCCATGTGCACGCAAAAAGTCACAAGTGACAACAAGATCCGAGTCTATAAACACAACAACTGCCCCTCTTGAGCACTTCACACCCAAATTTCTCGCCCTTGTTGCACCTGGACATTTGAGCAATTTAAGATCCACACTAATCAATGCAAAATTAGACAATTGTCCAAAGATCCTCATATTTATTTGTTCATCAGTTTTGATGAACAAACAACAAAGAGTTCAGTTGGTGATTTTCTTCTTGTGGTTTAGGGTTTAGGGTTCAGGGCAAAACCAAGCAAGACCTTGAAGCCTTAAGACAATTCACAATCATTCCCCCTACTGAAAGAATGTTCAAGCAAGGTTTTCCTACATCAACATTACATCTGTAAAATTGCTCAGCATATCTATCACCTTGTTGTGTACATTGCAGTTGGATTCTCTCTGGTGTGGTCTATAATGTATTGTTGTGTTCAGGGTTTAGGTCCAACCATTAACCTGCATGCTGTTGCCTGATGACTTTCACATGTGGAAATCTTTGACTTTGTTGCAGAGAATCAGAGCTTTCATTTGAAACCTCCACTCCTTCACAAATTGTAATGCTGCTGGAGCTTGTAGTAAAATCATTAGCTGCTGCCTCTGTGCACAATTGCAAGTCTTGGGACAGTTGAATCTGCTCTCGTGGTTCTTGACAAGCAAAACCCCTGGCTGCAGCAAATCCTGAGTTGTTCCTCCTGGTGCTTGAACTTCTCTCACCACTTTGAGAGGTACAAACCCTAACCCTAATCTGAGAATCATGTCCAGTAGTAGAAGTAGTAGTAGTTGTTGTTGTGTGTGCATTTCCCTCGCTAGAGTTTCCTTCACGGAAGGGTTGAATGGCGGCTGCTTCTTTTTCTTCTCCAGAGCGCGAACATGTAGAAGCTGGGAGCAAGAACTCAAGAGTCCCATCAGTAGATCCATCATCTACAACGATAACCTCATACCTCGAAATTCCGCTCCGCTCGTAACCCAGCTGTGTTTCGAGTGCTTGTAAGCATTTGGTGAGGATCGGGCGACGATCATAGGTAGGTATAATAATGCTCCATAAACCTTCTTCTCCTTGAACTCCGCCAATTGCAATTCCAGTCTCTCTCGTTTCTTCACCAGCTCCTACAACAACCACAGAAGACCCAGAAGAAGATCCAGACTTCGATTCCTGGGCCACATTTTCGATCACATCAGGCAGAAGTGATGATTTGAACAGCGACTGGGTGGTGATTGTTTGCAGGGCCTGCTGCTGCCGCCTTGCTCTTGACACAAGAAGAAGAACATCCTTGTCTGCAACAACAACAGCAGCAGCAGCAGCTGCAAAACAGAGCATACATGCAACAGAGCTTCTTCTTCTTCTTCTTCTTCTCCTCGTATACCCCTCCAAATCAAAAGCACTTGAGAAAAACAGATCTGAAGAAGGAGGCTTCAAACCCAACTTGAGAAAAGACGCTGCCATGATCTCCCAGAGATGAAAGACTTAAGGTTTTGAAGTTTTTGTTATTGGATCTCAAAGTCAGCCAGTGACAGACATTGGAAGAAGCTCAACAATATTCTTCCATCTAGGCGCTGTCCTACCTCTTATTGCCAATCAAAATCTCCAACAAAAATCTCTTTAGAAAATCTGTGAGCTCTCACTGCAAGCTTTTTCTTCTATTATTATGTCCAAACTTCAGCCAAATTTTCATAAGTTTTAAAGAAACAAATGTCTGTTTGAAAATGTAAGATTTATCCTTCAAAAATAACCTTGGTCTTTGGAATATAGAAATTTCATGCAAGCCAAATGGGAAGGCTCAGCACAGCATGCACTCAAAAGTGCCTGGATTTTTTTTCCTTTGTTTCCCAACATGTTCCCTTCAAGTTCTTGGTGGGTTCCCAATATGTTCCCTATATTCCCAATGTGTTGTTCCCCATAGGTGTTCCCAAACAATAAGTACTATGGTACAAACTCATCCAAGCTTTCGTTATTCATCCAGGTTCACGATGCCAAGACAGATACGGAACCAGACCTAAAACGAAGCTGTCCCAGACCTAAAACGAGGCTACAGGTGTGGTTAAGCGAGGGAATAGGGTTTGGAGCTTGTTGTCTCTCTCCCTCTCTCTCTCTCGCTGCCTCTCGTTGAACGCAGTCTCCGACTCTCCCGATCTCTTCTGTCCCAGGCATTGCTAACAAGCGCATCAACATGGTACACATCTTATGGACCTGGTTTTTCTGGCTCATTACCTTCTAGCGCGTCTTGTTCATGTCTGGACTTGTGTTTTTTGGGCTTGGTTTGGGTTCTTGTCATGGTAGGAAGACCCCTTGTTTCCTGTGGACTTGGTTGTTTGTTAGGTCTTATTTTGTAGCGAATGTGTAACAGCTTGCTTGCTTTGAAACAGATTTTTATATCCTGAAAGATGAAGAGCCTTTTTTTTACTACTTCCGTTTGTGTCTTGTGTGTGTGTGTGTGCTTTTTTTAATTTGTTGTTTTAAGATATTTATGCTGGGAGTTTTATTTTGGGTTTTTTCTTTTTTTGGTTTGCAGGCGGATATAGATGCAGAAGTGGAGACGGTGCAGCCGAAGAAGAGAACATTCAAGAAGTTCACTTTCAGGGGAGTCGACCTCGATGCTCTCCTTGATATGAGCTCGGATGAGCTCGTCGAACTCTTCCATGCCCGTGCTCGTCGCAGGTATGGCGCCATTCAGTGCACTTGAAGCAGTAGGAGATTGATTTCTTGTCCTCATCAAAGGAATTCCGCTTTTGCAATTTGTGTAGAATCACTCACCGTAGGCAGTGGTGTTGGAGCTCCTATTGTGTAAGCCTTTTCTTCTGTCCACTGCAATAGAGCCAAGGGATAAAGAAAAAATAATTCTATTTGGGCTGGCTGATTTTTTTTGTTTGCATCTTCTTGTGTGTTTTGGTAATAGGTTTCAGAGGGGTTTGAAGCGCAAGCCGATGGCCTTGATCAAGAAGCTCCGTAAAGCAGTAAGTTATATACCCCTCTGTACCATCAAGTTCAGAGCTTCATATCTTTGACCTTCCGAAAGAGAATTAGGTTTGTGTAAACAATGGGTTCTGGAATTTAACTCTGAGTTTTGATTCTAGGTTATATAATTCTTCTTCAACCTTGTTGCAGAAACGGGAGGCTCCTACTGGTGAGAAGCCAGAGCCAGTAAGGACACATCTGCGCAACATGATCATTGTCCCAGAGATGATTGGAAGTGTGATTGGTGTGTACAATGGCAAGACCTTCAACCAGGTTGAGATCAAGGTATGCCTGTCAAGGTCTCTCTGGGATGATACATATTTTCAGGTTTTTTCAGAAGCTTTTGGCTGTAAGAATGAAAGGAACCTATATACACAACATGGCCATCATCATCCCACAGGTGCAACAGGTTTTTAGAATGAGTATTTTTGTTGTTGATAGAGATAAAGTCCATCTTTATTTCGAATGAGTGGATGCTTTCTGTGTAGGGTATGGACCAAGAATGGGGCCATTCTGGGAATGAGGGTCCAGCCCTAGCTGGGAGCCCAGTGAGTGCAGGACCCAAATTCCCAGAGCTGCTCTGTTAGATGTCCTTACCTGGCATAAATGAAGAACCTTGAATAAGATGAGGAACCTGAATTCCCGAATCCAAATTCCCAGAGCTGCCTGCTTTGAGGTCCTTAGTCCTTATCTGGCATAAAGAACCTTGTGTGTAAAATGAGAACCTTATGCATAAGGTCTGTGAATGTGCCATCCTCTGTTGAGGCAGGAATTTTACTGAGGGTAAGGTAACTTCCAGATGCACTGGAGAAATTCTCTACTGAATGCTTACTTTAGTTGTGAATGCCTTAAGTTTCACTCAGCAATTCAATAAGTTGTAGACTCTTCTGTTTTCAATCCAAATTATTTTGTAGTTGTGAGTGCATGAAGTTCTTCTGGGTAGTCCAAGAAGCTCTCTGTTAAAATCATGTAATTTGTACTTGCTTTTTGAATGGCCACATTTTTTGGCTCTGGTGCTAAACAAACTGAATTTTTGGGGTATGTGATTGGCATTGCATGCAGCCGGAGATGATTGGCCACTACTTGGCTGAGTTTTCCATCTCCTATAAGCCTGTGAAGCATGGTCGGCCTGGTATTGGAGCTACACACTCTTCTCGTTTCATCCCACTCAAGTAGACAAAATGCTGCAAGCTCTCTACCATATGGTTGGTAGCATGATTCTCTATCTCATTTTTTTTCCACTGCAGAGGCAGAAGTTCAATTTTCCAATTTTCAAGTAGTAAGAGATTACTTTCAAGACTGATTTTGTGATACAAGAAGGTACTTTTATGGTTATCTATTTTCCACTCGGCTGGGTTTCCTCAAGGAGTCAATATGTGACCACAGCTTCTTGTCACACTCAAATGTACCACGCGTGGGTTAAGTAGAGGAGTGCGTTGGACTTTAATATCTCAGAAGGATCCAGCCCCTGCTCCATCCTGCCATCAGTCCGGCACTGGCAAAACTAAGACCCAAAGCAAATGTGAAACCAAGGGTATGGTTCAAAAGAATTTCTGCCTCATCTTGCTCTTGACCAACCTTTTAGATTCTGCTGTGGCTGCACACTCTCTCTGACCATACAGCTAATAATTGCTCCTGCATTTGCCCACTGATACGACCATAAAACCCACTTCCATACTGCCGCCACTGAGAGCCACCTTGCTGCTTTCTCACAAACATTTTGAGGTGTGTTGTCTGTGGGTAAGTGATAATGAGGCCTCTTGGAGAATAAGTGTGATTGCCTCTTGTAGTCCTGGAATGACTGTTCAGGATGTTTCTCTACCTACCTCTCAGGATATGTCTGAGTAGTGTAATGCTTCCCCAAGTGGTGCTAACTCCTTGCTAAGCATACTGCTAATTAGCTCTTCCCCAGGACACCAGCTTCTGTTTGTCTGCACTACTACTGGCATGTGAATGTCTTGACTATCAGAGAGTGTTGGACAGACTTGATGGGCATGGATATGGAAATGGAAGTGGAAAGAAGCAGCATCTTTGACTACTTTGAGTACTTTGCCATGAAGCAGCATCTTTGACTACTTTGACTTCTTTGCCAAGTTTTGGCAGATAGCAACCAAATTGAAACGTGAAAGCTGATTGGATAAATCTACATTCATATCTTCACAAGTATTGAGAACTTTGATCTTACATTTTAGTCAATCTGAGGAGTTGATACATTCAAAGCAGATTTCAAACCAAAATGTATTCTGGTTGGAGGGAACCAACTTGGACATGACTATTCTTCTGGCTCTCCGTTTGTTGGCTCTGCCCAATGACAAATTTTTGCTTCATGCCTCATTATAAGACTTTTGGACTCTGCCCAAAGGAAGATGAGTTCATGCCTCCCTATAAATTTTGTGGCTCTACATTTGTTGGTTTTGCCCAAAGGGAAGAAAAAACTTCATGCATCTTTATAAATTTTTTGCCTCTGGCAAAAGGGAAACGACTATGTGCCTTCCAAGAATTTTTTTGGCTCTGCCTAAAGGGAAAAAGACAAACTAAGTGATGAATCTGTATAAATGTTTTGCTTCCACATTTCTTAGCCCATTAGTAACCAACAAGAGTGCCAAGGTCGTAAATAGTTGAGGCATGTGACATAAACCATCATATGGGAGCCTCAAGCTTCGAGTTATGAGGTTTAGCCAACCAGTGACTAAGAATGGGTGAAAAGGTGTTAGGGAGGTGTGGAAATGTCTGAAGGTAACAAAACATGCCAATGCAAATTGCGGAACTGTGTCCAAATGGTGTGCTGCCACATTAGCGAGATGCTCCCTACAGTCGCTTATGGTAATGGTGAACTTGTGAGCATAAATATCCCAACCTCTCCTATGCCTTGTGATCTACATAGGTTTCAATTCATTATAACCTCTGCCTTGTGCTTTACAATGGGTAAAAGCCCATGAGTAGGGTATTTTCCCACATATTCAATTGTCAGGAGTGTCTTACTTGTATGATAGCTCTGCAATTATATCACAGTAGAATATGTGATACAAAAGAAACTATGGGAAAATTATGTGTTCTCAGGTGAAAACCTTTTACAAGTGCAAGGTGCATGTTTCATAATCTCATACATTGAGAAGACTCCACCAAAAAAGGACATTTCATTAGAGAAATCTAAAACTGAATTAAAAAAATAAAATGGTATGAAGTTCAACATTATTGGTGTCCTCTTTGGAATCTCAGTGGTGGAAAGAACCTCCGTCTCTTTGAAGAACAAGGGCAGTGTGATGCCCAACAACAGGAAAAGAATCTCTACAAGGAGTTCCTTGCACCTCTTGCCAGTACAGAAGATTGCCACAAATTTCGAAGCCCGTCCACGAATGGTCTTCTTCTGGGAGCAAATTAAAATGAACTATTTTTGAAACTGCATTTGTGATGCAACAACAATCAGAGAAGCAACTACCACTATGCACATGTTGCAAGAATAGCAACAATAAATGATTGGTCAATCAATAATCTATCATGCCCTGGGGAAGAAAAATAATAAAAAAATTCTGTAAAGAGCTACATTCTTTGTATACAGGAAGTGGGTGGGGCTTCTTCCCCCTTTTGGGTGTGGTGGTGACTTTTTTTTCTCAGTTGAGGATCTCACTTTGCTTAGTTCATGAATTGCCGACAGCTGGGTGCGCCACAAAAGCACTCCACTTTCTGTGAGTCCTCTTCATCGAACCGATAATTGTATCTGGAAATGACATCGTGATTAATGGTGACTGTTAGTAGAAAGTTTTCTATATTAGGAATTCAACCTGGGTAGCCTCAGGATGTGTAAGAAGTGGATGTCATTGCTCAAATTGCATTCGGCTGAGACAACTTACGTCAGTTCAGACCCTGCTGCAACATCTTTCCGTGCAATGAGCACTATGCGACTGTCTCCTTCTCCATCCTCTCGCTGGAAGTCCAAAATCTTTGCATAGCAGCTGGGCTCGCACTGAACACCACAATTTGTTAGGATTAGACCTTAATGCCACGGATCAGACACATGCATTGAAATTAACCTTTTTTCCTCATTTCCCTGTTCTTGAACTACTCTCTAGTTTAGAGACCCACAACAGTACCAATGTGCTTTCGAGCTACTCTCAAACACCACCACCCATTCAAACAATTGTATCAAAACTTTCACTGGAACTCTTAAAGCAAACCACCCACCAATGTTTTGGGCTGCATGACAGGATAAATGGCATTTTGTTTGTGCTCAATGTGAAAGAAAAGCTCAGCAATGGTAACTTACAGAATGGTTGATGAGCCGGGCAATGTTGCCCTTCTCAGTAGCATCAATAACAATCTCCTCGTTAATTTTGAACAGCTGCGAATTGCAAGAGACATAAGATGATTCGTGTTAAACATCCAATCTGCCAATATTATGCTTGTAACTATTGATAACTTATATATAACAGAACAAAGAGGCCATGGAAAAATTCATAACATACATAGCAATCCTTGCCCTCTTTATTGTATCGAATCTCTCGCAAGTCTGCTACACTCCGCCGTACTCGCTCTCCTCGATACTCCAAAACCTGATGCAAAAAAAGAAACAGGTTTCAGAAACAGAACTTGAATATTGGATTCCCTGGAAAATTACACAGCCTTTTGGTGATCACCCATGCAGAAGTCACAACAAAGAATGGCCTGAAGTACCAGCGGGAAATTTCCGTGTTTGTTCACACATATATGAACAATTTCGTTTTGGTAAATTTGACAGCTCAAGTGTGATCGTTTGAACAACCATGCAAGCAGAACCATCCATTGCAACCTCTATAGTTTGTTCTATTCAACATGCAAGGTTTGCTGCAATGACATACTTTGAATTTAGTGAGGGCAATTGAGTAGAGAATTTGTACCATTTCGCCTTCTTGGATGGCACGTCGAGCAAACAATCCCCAACCATGTATTGCTGACTTGCCAAAGCACACTGTCTTCTTCTCTGTTTTCTGGAAAAAAAAGCTCTTAATGTCTCAGCATTTCATAAATTCAATCCCATCATGCAAATGGGTATAATGAAACACTGATTATGATGTAACCCACAGATCACAAAGTACTCAAAGGAGACAGTAGATTTCTCTGCAGCCTATGCCACTTCATGATTCCAGCAAATGAGAAAACAAGGTAACAAACATGAACCAAAATTTCCCTCATGTTTCCCTCATTTTCCTCTCTTGTAGCTGACTTTGAGCATTGAGCCTCACACATGGACAGTGACAGACCCAAAACACAACACAGTTGACATCAGTTGTCAAAGCAGTTAAGTCACACTTATGGATCCAAACTGCATAGTTTCTTTCTGTTGAACATCTAGTCAAGACAACAGTTTCTCTGCAGAAAATTCATCTACCTGAAGGAAAGTGAGGCGTTCTTCATTTGAGAAAACCTTCTCCTTTTTGGGATCCAACATGGGGAAATCCTATCACAATCAATTTTGCACAGATGTCATCACAAATGAAAACGATTGCTGCCCTAAGTGTGATATTAAGTGTGAATTGCATTTCAGATGTCCAGACATTGAGACTCCAAAAAGAAACAAATGCATTGCATTCAAGGACACTTTTCTCTTGCCAGAAAAATGAGAATTGAGAGTAGAAACAGTGTGGTAAGTAGAAAATTTAGAGGTTTTGAGAAATTCAAATTTCACCCTCAGACTGTTGATATTCTCGACAGAATTCCAGCTGAAACCTGTGGCACGGTATGCAATTGCAATTCCTCGCCTCTGTCATTAATCACCTTTTTGTCAGAATGAAGGTTTTGCTTCATAACCTTGCTGATCCAGAACCTCCCTTTTGTGCCCAAATCTGTATTCTGGGCCTAAAATTCCTGACATACATTTCTGTTGTATAACAACATGCATCTTCAAGGACATGCTACATCCTCAATGGAACATTCTATGGGGTCCAAAGGTGCGTAGCACAGACCTTGACTTTTGCACCCTTGTTGTATGCGGTGTACGGACGACACCTAGCAGCTGATGACAGGTTGTCACTGGCGCATTGCTCTAAGGAGCTTTGATGGGTGCCAGAGATATAGCCACCAGCAGCAATTGAGTTCACAGCATTCTCCTCCAGCCCTCCAGCCTGCTGCAAATCTTTCTTCAGGGTTTTCCCTTGCGGCGATTTCAACACCAGGAAGGTATCAGGATTTGGAGTCCTGCAGCAACAATCCAAGCAAAAATCATGTGTACTTTCACTTTCAACAAGTACATGAGCTTTACATATCCAAAGGTCTTATTCATATACTTCCAAAGGTGCTATCCAGGCTGTTCCTGTGATTTTACCTATGAGTGCTGCAGAACATATTCATCCTGGTCAAGGGAGCTCCAGATTTGTTTACTGTACACATCTGCAAAATTTTCCAGGCGACATAGAAATTAGTGGCTTGAGGCCATATAAAAAACAGCTGAAAAGGTGGTAATTCTCTTGGAAAAAAAATCCTCTGATAGAAAATAAACCCTAGATCATGGCAACATGACAGTATCTGGTCACTACAAAAAGGTTAGCAGGTTTGGCAATGTCTTATGTCTTATACCTCCATGTGGTAGCCAGCTCTGAATCCGCACATGGTATGAAATGACGTCCGGCAATTTTTGTGAGCACAGTGAATGCAGGATCCATGTCTCTGTCGGCATATTGTACATGCCTGATGACAAAAAAAAAGCCATTGCATATGCACACACATGGCACACGCAGTTCAGTTCTGAACATCATGAGCCACATGAGCAGTATAGAAGCACAAGCACATAATATAAAAAAATTCTGGACAAAATGGGTATCTGACAAACCTGATGGAAGGTTGAGAGGTTGATGTCAATGAGTCCATCAGCAGGCTCCATCTTGGCAGCATCCTTGAATCTCACCTCTGGGACAAACCATCCGCATGTGATGTGTACCCATAAGCCCTTTAGTGTTGAAGGCTTCAATGCCCCACCTGTCCACACACACACACACACAACACAATACACATTTTCAGTGGGCCAAAGTTTGCTTTGCTTCTCCAGGAAAGTAGAAAGACATTGCAGAAAAAAGTGAAAATAGATGTCAAAAGTCCCATCAAATGTATGTTAGTCTCAAAACTCAGTACACAGCTGCTGAAGCATTCAATCCCAGAGACTTCCAAATAGACAAGCTGAAAAGGAAAAAGCTCCCATCAAAGAAAGAACAAAAGGTTCAGTGCAAAAGAGCGCACTAGTGCTCACCTTTTACAGGACACAGACAACATTCTTGTTCATGATCTGGTGTCTCACATGCTCGACAAACCCATGACCCCATGCTCTCAGATGCCTTCACTCCATAACATTCTTCATGAACTGCCACTTGACAACTGACACAAAACCAAACAGAGAGAAAATCCTCAGTTTGCTAGTTTGCCAAAAGCCCCAGGAACCTCAAGGGTTCCTAAACCCTACCCCCCCCCAAAGACTTCTCAATCTCTACACCAATGAATATGCTGCAGAAATGTGCTGGAGGAATTGGGTCTAAAAAAGTGGGGCACATAATCCAAGAACACAATAACTTTAGAAATGATAAAAAATGTGATTTACCGATTGCAGATAATCATTTTGTTGTAATCATAATCCACGACCCATCGACAAACTGCACACCTCTCTGATGTCCAAGTCGACTCTACAGGCTTGTATGGAGCTGTTCCCAAATTCAGGGTTGTCAAACAATAAATCCATGTTGAATCCACCAAAGAAACCATGAACCTGTATCTATTTACACAACATTAACTACCTGTAACTACATTCATAGAAGATTCTGCTAAACTTCTTTTGGAAGACATTCCAAATGCTACCCACTTGGCAGAACCATGTCAACCATTGATTTCTTCACAAATTATTGGAAAGGAGCAAAAAAACAGTTTGAAAACCCTCAGGTGAAGATGACATTCAGCAGCAGGTTCAGGATTCCTGGTCTCACCATCTAGGGCTGATAGCAGAGCCTGCTCTCGTTGCTTGGCTGGTACAATTATGTCCGGTAGTTCATAAGCAAGTCCAATAGCTCCAGCACCCAACATTTGCTGAAGCTGCATCAGAATTCCAACCAAAAAAGGAGTACTTAACATTTCCAATTTCAATGTCTTTGGCACTTGCTTTCTCTCCCTCTGCATAATGGGCGGAGAAGATAACATAAAGGAATGGCATTTCAACCATATGTAAAAATCGCCATGCTAGCCTTAGCCATTCCAATCACAAAACCATTCTCAACTGGAGACAAGTAAAAGATGACTTACCCAGCTCACCAATGGCTGATCAGGGTTCTTCACACGAATACTCTCCTTCCACTTCTTCTTGCGGCATCCTGTGTGTCTTTCCCACTCTGAAGGTCTCATGGGTTTCTCCTTCCCTCCACATGCATCACACATGCAAATCACTCTGAACACACAAGTCAACAGAGAAGAAGTTAAAGCATGGGAAAAAATGAACTGAAATGTTGAAGAATTTCTCCAAAAGAAAGAAAGCTCAGAGAAACAAAAAAGAAAAAGAAAAGACAAAATAATCCTTCTGCACACATGCTCTAATGTCTTGCAATATTGTTTGTGGATCATTCCAAACAGCCAGTAATGAAAGAAATACACATGCCACAGAATGATACAGGATGGTAACAGGATTCAACGACACAATCAGAGAGCTAGAGAAAAATGAATCAATGGGCACACACAAAACAACACGCAACATGCTTTCAATGTCTGTGTTTCATGAGGTCCACTTACTCATGATACTTTGGCAGATAATCCCCCTCCATTCTGCAGCAGAGTACAGGCAAGCGCTCCTGAACCAAAAATGAGCTTGGATCTGCCTCTACCCTGAACCATCGAGATAACAAATGTGGTGAGGAGGGTGTATAACCAAAAAGAATTCTGGGAAATAGCAGTGGTTCTCAAACTCCTACAACAAACCCAGCAAGGTCTATCAGTCACAGAGTTGATTTGCATTCCAATAATAAACACAGGCAAATGCTAACTTCAAACTAATGAGTAGAGACATACTTCTCAGCTGCTTTGTGCTTTTTTGATAAGCCTTGAAGCTTCCTGCATTCAGGACACATGTATGAATCCCCATCTGAAAGTTCCTGTAAATTGCAACCCAACCAGTAACCAATCAGAACCACTCTGCCTCAGAAGCGGGCCCTCAAAAAGAACAGTTCCAGCATGTGTACAATGGCAGTGATATCAGGTTGAACTCTTGCAGAAAAATCCTGCTTCTCAACCAACATCTGGCACCAATGCAGAATGAGAAAGTCAACATGTCAATAACCTTCAGTTTTTTGTTGGTGAGCTTGTCACAATCAGCATGAATCCATATCTTACATTTGTCACATTGTGCCTGTAGACACAAAGAAAGAATTAACTGAAGTTCGGTCTTGAAGAACACTTAACCTGGAATCCAATGAAACTTGCTAAAACCTGTCTCAGGGAGCAGGCAGCAAGTCTGCATAAAAGAGCTATCCTACTCGATGAAGAGCCAAAAAACACTGACAATTGCAAACATATCCTCTTGGAAGTTCTTGTGGATGCACATCTCCTTTCTCATACTTCCCAGACCAAGAAAGATAAGGCTATTCAATTCAGTTTTGTCATTTGGGAGTGTCTCAAGGTTAATGCGAATCAAATGCACAACAGGATTCACCATCACAAACAAGACAGATCATGATCTGAGTAGTGCGGGGCTCAAATACTTACAAAGCTACTATTGTCATTTGGAAGCCAGACTCTCTTGCAAGCACCACAATATTGCTTTGATTTGTACAACTGCAGACCATTAACAAAACAGCGCAAAAATAATTCAGTGAAGAAAACCATAGTCAAAACATACAAAGAGATCTTACAGTTATGATGGATTCTGTCAGGTGCATGTCCTGACTACTAAGTATTTGACCAAGAGCCACCTCAGAGATTTAAAGCTGCAGCTATATATTTTAAGAGTTAAATCAAACTTATGCTGTTTTAGGTTTAGGGTTTAGGGTCAAATGAATAGCTGGTCCAGTATGGTGAAATGTTGTGGGGAATGGAAGCAATCAATGACCAGGAAGAATTAAAATCTTCAACATTACCTTTACACAGTGTTTGCACAACAAATTGTCCTTTGCACTTTCCTTTTTTTGCGCGGGCAGCTCTGCCAAGCACCCTATGCAAGTGCGCTTCAACTTGGAGCTGGCTGATGTTGCCTGCCAACGTTACAAAAATCAATGACAATCAGAGGAGGGTAAGTCAAAGTGCAAAGGGAGAAGGCTTCATCTGTACCCAATCCTCTCAAGATCACAGAATTGCTTACAGTTCAAAGGGTCCTCCTATAGTATCCACAGTCTATGAGAGAAGAGGGGCTGCTGCTGCTGCTTCTACTTGCAGTAGGATAAAGAGGAAAAACAGTACCTTCATTGGATCTGAAGGCAAAGGGTCTGGTAGGGCCTTATTGGTATCAACAGAATAGACATCATCCAATAATTCCTCATGTCCAGCAGGAAGAGCATTTGCCTTGTTTGCCGCAAATGAAGGATGCACTTTTCCTTTCAAATCTTCATGGCCATCCTCAAAACCAAGATCTGCAAGCTTGGCCTCATTGATCGCTTGCCTGAAATCACTTGGACGGCTCCTATTTAACCGTGTTTGTTGTTGAAACCTGATCCCATAGCCACCAAAAGCATTTTCACTTTGCCAGGACATTTTTTCTGACACGAAGAATGATCTTAAAAAGGACATGGGTCAAACTGGGTCAGACAAAAATCTTGTCTCAATTTAACACCCTGCATGCCACACATCTTCCCAATCACTTGGTAGCATGCCACCTTTGGTACTGGAGATGGAGCAAATGCCAGCAGCCACTGATATTACAAAGACCCACAGAAAGACTCTCACCTCTCAAGGTAACTGTTGAATGGGAACATCATGCCTTGCTTCACCCATGCATAATCCTGCAACAAAAAGAGAGGACCCACATGCAAGATTTTGGTAGACTGGAAAGATCTAAGGATTGATCATCTTCGTTGTGCTCCCAAGACCCAAAAAAAATTTAACAAACCCCTTTGCACAAAGTAAAAAGCTTTTGACAGGTACATACCCGCTGCTTGCCTTTGGATAAAGAGGGCCCATAGAACATGACACAAAGGCGATTTGGCAATGAGAGTTTGCGAACCAACCCTGGAGCTTCTCGGATGGGGTCAATAACCTTTGCTGGCCATACAGGATCGTTTCTCTTCCCTGACTTGGCCCACACAATCTCACCCAGCTCAAAACCCTCCAAACTGTGCACATCTGGTGCTGTTGCAATGATGGTCTCTATCACTTCTGCATCTGGTACTGTACCATCCAAGTCCATGACTCTTGTTTGGCTTTCACATAAAGAAAAGTCTCTTCTTCTGTTGACATCTTCTCCAGCAGCATCAGAGTTCAGTGACTCTGAGCTGAAGTCACCTTTGTTGCTTGCATTTTCTTTTTGACTGTGGTGCATCTTATTACTTGCAGGGTCACTTGAAGCTCCAAGGGGGTTGGCATTGGTGGAATCACTGCCACCTGAAAGCTTAATGCGCTTTTTGGGATTTGTTGGTGGTGTCATTACCATTGCTGAAAGAGGAGGAGCTGCTTCAGAACAATCATCTGGAGAATAATGTTGTGATCCCTTTGGGCTTCCCTTGACTAATGGTGTAACAACAGAGTCTCGAAACCTTGAAGGGAGGGCTTGTGTGCGCCCTCGTTTCGACCTCACCAACGCAGTGGTTTCCTTTGAAGGGGGCAGCAGCCCATCATCATCAACATCTTCATGTTTGATATCATTGTTGGTTTCTCCCTTTACACTCGCTACTTGTAGTGCTTTGCCACCCTGTTTCTGAACACCTGTGTTTTTCATTTGAGTGACAGACATGACAGATGCTGCTACCTTCTTGACCTTCTTTGAATCATTACCCAGTGTGAGTCCAACAAAACTCTTTGAATCACTTGAGGCTTTTGACGTTTTGAGCTCCTCCCCTGCTGCTTTGGATCCAGCTGAAGTACTTTTTGAATCAAATGAGATACCCGATCTAGACCCTCTGGCACCAACAATTGCCTTCTTTGAGTAGTAAGATGGAGTAACTGACTCTCGTGAGTTTTCCTCCATTTTGCTAGCTCTAGGCCTGCCACTGGAAAATGTTGTCCAATCGAATGAGGCAACAGATGCTTCTACCTTCTCACCATCTTTCCGTGAATTGGCTCCACCAGAGCACTTTTTTGAATCAAATGACACCTCAGATGCTTTTGCCTTCACATTATCTTTGCTGGCATTGGTAGTACCCACTGTAAAGATGTTCTTTTCATCCAAGGGAGGAGGAGGTACTTTCCTGTTTTCCAGATTTTCACCTGATGGATTAGCTCCAGTGAAACTTTTCTTACAATCAATGGCTACAGCTACTGATGTTCTTGCCTTCTTTGGGACAGGAGAGTTACTCGCAGAGCCAAAATCTTTGCTCCCATCTTTACTACTCAGTGTGTGTGTTCTAGTGCCTCCTGCAAGAGGTAATGTCGTTGTAGCCTGCAAAAGAGGAACCAGAACTGGGGTATTTTTGGGCATCATCCCACTTTCCCCTCCTCCTGCTTCACCACCTCCTCCTGTTCTAATCCCTGGAGCTTTGGCTCTGTTATTCCCTTGGTGTCGCCCATTACGCCTCCTGTAGAACGTCAATTCACCTTGCATTGCACTTGACTTTTGTTTCGGAAGTTGTTGGGTGGTGGCTACCTCAAAGCTCTCTACTTGGTCATCTTCTTGCCCTGGAGAAGAGGCCTTCTCTTGTGCTGCAAATGAGGATCCTGCTGCTACCTGTGCAAAATGCTCAGGGAAAAAAAGCACAACAACATGTCAGTAAAGTCCATCATCCCCCCCCCATGTATTGGAGAAACAAACAACCATGGAAAAAAGGTTCAATGAATGACTAGGAATGGATTTTATGAATGAACAACAACCTGTGCAGCATCAACCAGCACATCAAGCCCACCAGCAAGCCCGGTATTGCCCTTGTGCCGTTTTGCCAAGGGTGGAGTGAACCCACCACCACCCTCCCTGATATCCTGAGTAACATTTCCAAGTTTCTCATCCTCAGACCGGGAGATTCGTCGACTCCCATGCTTGAGATTTGAAAACTCAGTTGCCCCCATAGGACCTGCTCAAAGAAAGAAATCAGACAAAATTTAGTTGTAACCAACAACAAGCCTTGCCAAAATGCTATTGCCTCCAGAAGTCTGTGCACAACAGTACAAGAGAACAGAACTCTTTTTTCAGTTGAATCAAGTGCAGACGATGTCATTGAGAACTGGATACAATCATTGGCTATTAAATCCAATCACATATGGAAAAGACTTGAATGTTCATGCAAACCTGATAGCTTTGATATATGACCATAAGAGCCACTGGCACCCGATTGTGAATGCTGCTGCATCAGTGGCTGTGGTGAACTGAAAACTCCAGCTGAAACAGATATGTCAGTGGGAGAAAGAAGCTTCGCATCCGTGGCTGAATCCTTGTCAACAATATCACAATTTTCTGGAGTCAATGGAGCGGGCTCTCTCTCCTGTTTCAGCTTTTCCTCCTGCACCTGCTGACCAGCAATAATAGCACCAGAGATGCTATTGATACTGGAAACCACAAGCTCAACTCCCCCTCCACCAGTTTGAAGCACATCTGTGATAGCATCACTCTGGTGATGACATCTGCCACCCATTAATGCAGGATCATGCCTCTGCAGATTTGCAAATCTTGACAGATCCTGGGGGCTTTGTACCTGCAGCCAAGAAATACCTCATTACCATACCAGGAACCATCACAGCCCAGAAGTCAGTCCAAGACAAGTTTCCTGTATAAAAAGTACCTGCATTACTACTGGAGATTCCCTGTTGTTTGGTTGTGCTGCTTCATTTCCTTGAATTGGGATTGAGAAAATTGCCGAGTGTGGATCACTCAAGTTCTCTCCCTTCTTCCAGGTACACAGCTCCTTCCCAACTCTTGCCTGTGGATTTGTGGAATCTGTGCAGGAAGCTTGGTTTGTGTTGTCTCCCTCAACTGCTGGGCACATACCCAAAACTACATAAGTTATAGAAACTGGGAGGCACACACACACACACACACACAGAGAAATTCCAGTGAGAAAGCAAAAGAGAAGGCAGTAAAAGCTAACACCAGTGTAAGGTACAGACCTGGGTCCTCTTTTACCAACTTGGGAGATTCATCCTGCATCTTCTTGTCATGGACCGTTGGAAAACTCTCTGAAAACTGCTGCAATACTGTCACTTGACCACCTCTCAAAGCACTGAAATCTTCCCTGTAGTTGTGAACCTGAACTGGAGGAAATTGTGTTGAAAAACTCCAATCCTCATCAACTTCCATATCTTGCTTCTCACCACCGCCTCTGGTGTTGGAAGAATGCAGGACATGAGAGATGACAGAGCACAAGTCTGAAGGACTTTTTTCAGCTTTCTCTGACATGGGGAGTAGGTCTGCTGTAGTTGATTTTTGTTCCAAATTATACCCTGTACAAAAATCCACTGTTGCAGCTTCTGGCCCTGAAGGTGAAGAAGAAGCTTGTACCAAGCTCTCAGGGCCACTCACATGAGAAATAAGAGAAACTGCTCGCCACTCTGCTGCTGCTTCTGTCTCCTTCATCATCATCATCCTGCCACTGTTGTCATCAACTGAAGAAGATCCAAGTTCATGTGGACCTGCTGCAGCAGCTGTAGTTCAACCACAATAAAAGATTATGCCAATCAGGCAATGACCAACCTAAGATCTGTTTCCAGTAACTACTAAGGAAATGCCTGCAATTACCTACCACCCATGAAATCCTCCCATCTATATAACAGACTCAGAATTCTGGAAGAGAAATATACCCATGTCTCTCTCTCTCTCTCTCTCTCTCTCTCGATTCTGCAACTCTTTTGATGATTCTGCAAAACACCTACCAAGGAAGGAAGGAACGAAGCAAGCAATACTTTCATCTACAATAATGACATTCAGAAATCCCAAGAGATGTGAAGGACAGCTAGCTACCCATCAAAGTAAATGCTTTCATCTACATATGACATTCAGAAATGCTGAGAGATGTGAAGGACATCTAGCTACCCATCAAAGCAATGCTTTCACCTACAACAATGTCATTCTGAAATCCTAAGAGATGTGAAGGACAAGCTAACTATCCATCATCAAAGCAATGCTTTCATCTCCAATGACATTTGGAAATTCTGAGAGATGTGAAGGAAAGCTAGCTACTACCCATCATCAATTGTGCTTTGTGGAGGGAAATACTGTGTATACAAATCAATCCTGTGCCAGAATTGGGGACTTGTTGATGATCACAACCCACCACCCACAGAAAAAAAATCTTCGATGATGGCATAGTTCTCAAGCTAATGCAAAGTAAGTGCAAAACAAGAGAGAAAGCTGCAACTGTGACTGCTGCTGTACCTTGCTCACAATGTGAATTGCTGCTGGGCAGAGGAAGCGGATGACTCGTAGTCGTGCCGTAAATTCCATTAAGGAGCTCCACTGATGAAGTCTTGGTGACCTTCTTAGGGCTCTTGTTTTTGGATGCACACCTGCTTGCTGCCCTCTGCTGCTGCTTCTCAAGCATCTTTGCCTTGCGTATACTGCGCTTGAGAGCTGAGGAGGACTGGCGTGCCAGCAGCACCGTCTGTTGTTGATGCTGCAGCAATGTGTTGTGATGGCGTTGCTGCTGCTGCTGGAGAGGGTCGTGGTCGCACATGACGTGAAAACTCATCGGCCCCACGACGTTCGCTGCTCCCACCTGTTGCTGCTGCTGCTGCTGCTCTCGCATCATCTGCAGTCTCGCAATTCGAGGTTGCGCAGGAGAGTCTCGTGGTTGTGGTTCAGCAGGACCCGGAGTGGTCACAACAACACGACGGTTCTCCATGACTCCTTTGCCTTCTTGCTTGCAAACCTTTTACATCCCAGAAACGCCGCCGCAAGCAGCTAACGTCTCTCTCCGCGGCGAGCTCCTCAATCACGCAGAGATCTCAGCAGCGCTAGTTCCGATTTCGTCTTGAGCTGAAGACCCATTCTCAGAACTCTCTCGGAGCCCATAAGGCACTTCCGCTTTCCGCTCTTCACACACAAAATTAGCAGGCAACAGATTGACGATCCGGCAACGGAAACGAAGCCTCGAAACAAACCCACAAAAGAAAAGCGACGCAGACGACGGAAGGACGGAAAGCAACAAACAGATAGCAGGCGCACACCCAAAGCAACAACAACAACAAAACCAAACCAGAAGCAAAGCGCGCTTCTCTTCTGCCTGCCTGCCTGCCTGCCCTTCCTTGACAAAACGACGGCCGACCAGAACAAGAGCAGTACGGCACCAAACCGCGTCGGACAAAAGCGCGATGGGAGACCCAAGTAAAATAATCGATGGAAGAGCAGATGCGGAACACGAAATGACAAAACGCAGTGCGAGAATCGGAGAAGGAAACGCAGCAAACGGAGGTGCGCACGAGTGCGTGTGGAGGTGCGCTTCCTCTCTCTCTTCTCCTCCTCTTCCCCGTCTCTCCCGCGAGCGTGGAAGGGGGTTTCGCCATTTTCCTCTTTTCCGCCTCTATCTCTATCGCCAAAATAGCGAAACACGAACTCCGCTTGGCGACGACCGAGGCGATTAACAGCATTGCCCATGGCCTTCGTCAACGAGTCATCCACGAAAAATCTAAAACTCATCATAAATCCATCCACTCACTCGTCATCTCTTCATCCATGAACTCGCCTACTCTTCGTAGTTAATCCGATTTCCATATCCACGCCATAGAAAGCTAAATTACCGTACCGTAATTAAGTCACTCACTCCATCAGTTTTTTTTTTACCAACTAAGAATTACTCAAATGTTACCCAGTCAGTTACTTTGTCGACGACCGAGGCGATTAACAGTCTTGCCAATAGCCTTCGTGAACGAATCATCCAGACCCAAAAGAAAAAAACTATACGTGTTCAATGGATCCATCCAGTCACTCACTCATCAAATCTTCATCCATGAACTCACGTACTCTCTGCAGTTAATCTGATTTCTCCTCTTTTCACGCCACAGAAAAAGCTAAATTTCCACACGGTAATTAAGTTTTTTACCAACAGAGAATTATTCAATTTGCCCAGTCAGTCCGGGTACCAGTGCTCGGTAAAAATCAAACAGTCAAAAAAGTAAAGCTGGAGTTTTAACTCTTATTTTATTTTATAGTGGTAGCCCCTTTGTCCCGAGTTGACACGTGTCGTTCATTGAAGCCATCATAAACCATGGTATGGCCATGATGGCCATCCCATGGTCACGGATGGATGGATGATGATGATGATGACGCCACATGGGAATGGGGGAAACCAGACTGACTGACTGACTGACCGACCAGCACTCGCCCTTTTTTGGCTTATATAGGATTTATTATTTTCGTGGCTAAACTAGGGCCCTAGGGTAAGCTAAAATAGATAGTAGACCTTCATATGTCATGATGGTCATGGATGGATGGATGGATGGATGGATGATGATGATGATGATGATGATGATGGCATATGGGGATGGGGAATGGGGGAAACCAGACTGGACTGACCAACTGACACTCGCCCCTTTTTGGCTCATAGGATTTTATTTTTTTGGTGGCTAAACTAGGGCTCTAGGGTAAGCTAAAAACGATAGGAGGCCTTCTTCACATGTTTCGCCAACATAATAATAGTAATAATAATAATAATATTCGAGTGCTATTATTATCCGAATATTAATAATAATGATGATAATAAATATGAAGGTAAAAGCCCCCCCAGGTTTACCATGATCAACTTACCGTCAAGGGTAGAAATTCACGTCATTCTTTGGTTCGATTTTACCTAGCAGTGAGTTACTTGTCCGATTAGCTTTTTATCCCACAGAGACCAATGAGCCAGACTTTTTTTCATCTTAACGTTTTTACCAGTTACCAGACCTTAGGTTAATCGGACCAGGGTATTACCACTTACTAGACCAAAAGAAAATTTGTGATATTGAAAATTTGGCGATTTTTTTCCCAAAAAATTGGAAATTTTAGTCAAATTTTCACTAAAAAAATAATAATAAATCCAAAATCTTCACAAATTTTGGTCAAAAAACAACAAAACTTGTCCCAAATAAAAAACACTATATTATTGGATGTGTAGTAACTAATAACTCACGGATTTAAAAGCTACTCTCCCATGGTAGGCACTCTTTTTCCACCCCTTTCAATGAATTATCAAACATATTTCAAAATCCATTTATTTAATAAACTAAAAAACCATGCTTTTCTTTGACAAATAACATTTTAAACTTGTCTCTTCTTTGATGTTAATGGAGATGGATGGATTTGGCCAAAAATTGGTTATATAAATAAATTTGATAACAAACTAATTAAATGTTTGTGTCGATTGAAAGCACTAAATAATCCAATCATTTGGTCATCAAAAAATCTTATGACTTCATATCAATGAAGGAGTGGAATGGAAAAAAAAGGGCAAGGTTGTCACTTATGACCTTTAATATTAAATGACAAAGAATTCATTGTGAACACAACATGGAACACTTGGGAATATGGCGTTTGTTGAACTAACAAGTTGAAATAATAACCTAAAAATGCTAACCTTACCTTTAATGTGTAGTGTAAAGATCTTTGATGATGGTATTCATAAAATTAGGGACCTGAGTCATGATGGTAGTAGCCAAGTTCGATTTTGAAATTTGAAAATGTCTTTCATCTTTAGGCATTTGCCCATTATAAAACGATGGTAGTACCCAATTCTAAAGGAGAAACAAAACTAATGAACAATTTCAATGATAATAAAGGTCAAATACATGTTCAAGGACCTTCCATGGCAACATGTACATTGTTAACCAACCATGCTGTAACACCCCCACCAAATTTATCAACTCCCAACAATAATTCCATGGTAATGTCAAAATTGAACTCATTTAAATTAAAGAAAAAAATAAGGATAAACAAAAAATTGTTGTATAATGTCATGTCATATTTCCAACAAAGATGGCATGCATTTTGGCCTTTCATTATTCTTGCATCCATTATTTCCATTAAATAATCACACTTCATCTTTAAAAAAAATAAAATTGTGAAGCTATTATGAATATTTTCCTTATAATACTAGCAAAAATGAACAATTAGTATTATCTTGACCAATTTATTTATTGGTGTCATCCACGTTGCCATGCAATCTGCAAGTAATAAGCACTTCTGAAGGTGGATTATGGACTAGATCATCAAATTCTAGAAAACATCTTATGTCTATAAGGTGATATAATGTTATGGAACGTCCATTGTAACCATCTTATGTTTAAGACTCCACATACGCATGGATGATAACATGGTAACCACCCCAAGGTGAATATGCATGAATATGCTCAACATTTGCTCTTCGTCGTCATAACCAATGGGGATAAACAACTTGTGTAGGCCCATGATCAAAATGCGATCACTAAGGTTATATTCCCATGCTTTGTCTTCCCCCGAACCTAAAGTTGCAATTTATAAACCCATGGCAAAAAATTTGTAAATTTTTTTTAAATGAGAAGTAAAAAATTCCAAAAAATAAGTTATTAGCATTGTCTATTTTATTAATGCATGTAATTGAATATTATTTCTATGTAAATTAAAATATTTTAATTGAGTTTGAAATATAAGTTATTAACATTATATAAGTTTAGTTCTTGTAAATTAATTCTATGTAAATTTTAATTTACATTGTATTAAATGATGATGCATAACATTAGGGCATTTTAATTGCAACACAAACCATATTCAAATATCACTAAAATTGTAAGATTTCGTGTGCGACTTTCGTGTCCTATTGCTTTCAATTAGCATGAAGCATGTCGTGTTTATGATAAAATCATGGCTTATTTACATTGATATATTTTGAAATGAATTCAATGACTAGAAACATTACATGGAAGATTTACAATGTGATCAAATATCTATGCAATCAAAGTGAATGATTCGACAAATTATTTTTTTCCCAATCGAGGTGCAAATTACAAGAAAGTGTGTAAGAGATTTTTTACGTGTCCCTCATAATGGTAGGATCTCATGTAAAAGGAAGTAAATAAACATTGAGAATCCTATGAAAGTTCGAACATTAATATAGTCTTAACACTCATTTGCATCAATCTTATTACGATGTGTTTTGTTAATTGTCACCTTATCATAGATTTCAACCGTGGTAAAAAATACATATCAAATATATTGCACCAATGGGTATAGTAAGAGTATGCTAGAAAAAATTATCACATGCAAAGAAATTTGATTTTGATTATACATACAAACCAGTTACCATCACCTTGTGTTGATGGGAAATTATAATATGGATAGCTCGAGCAATTCTCATGTGTAGTGAATTTTTTTTACATATAACCAAATTCGTCATGTAATTTATTATTGAGATATGAATCATCATTTGATTTAATGTCAGAAAATAAATTGTAAATTGCATGAAAATCTTTTAAAACCTATTGATTTCAAACAACACATTCATAATATTTATAAGTGGAATACACATGCAAATACACACAAAGGAACCAACAATGTTATTTTACAAAAGGATTCTGAATTTTTTTTTATTTTTTTTTGAAATTTCTCGTAGAATTTTTTTAAAAATGAAATCTTGTGTAACTTATTATTGAAAATACATATAGTTGCCCCAAAAAATCACATGTTTTTGTATTAATAATTTTTGAATAAAATATGAATTTGTCAAAATGTGTGAAATTTTCTAAAGTTCGTTCAAAAAAATTATCATAATTTTAAATCACATCCAAATGTGTTAAATAATTTAGGTTTTTTAATTTCTTGTATTACAAAAGACAATGTTTTTTTGTATGGCATGCACATTACACCCCATTTACATGTGGTAAAGGATGTTTGAAATTTTCAAATTTTGAAAAATATTTTCAATTTATAGAAATTTCAAATTCCATATTTTTAAGTTATGAATGATTTTTGAATGTGGGTAATAAGTTATTATTACATATATATTTTAGAATCATAAATTATTTTTTAAAAGAGTCCTCTGTTTATTCTTTTGCTAAATTAACACATTTGACATAACTATTATTCAAGTTTAAATTTTTGTTTTATTATAACCAAAACTCAATATTAACTTTAATGAGATTTTAATTTGAAGTCCTCAAAACTCAAATTAGTAATTTAACATAATTTGAAATTATTAACATAACTTTGCAATGTCACGGAAAAAAAATGTAAATAAAGTTCATCGCTATCTAATGTGGGTTTTACCTCATGGATGTGTATTTACACCCTAGAAGTTTTTTTTGGGTGGTTTTGGGATTTATTTTGGAACTACCAAGGGGCTATTTTAGAGATTACTTAAGGACTTCTTAAGGTAGACCATGGAACTCTATGGGATATGTACATTCGTTGATATAAGGGGCCAATTGGGAAATACCCAATGAATACCTACAGGGATACATAAGGAGCTACTTGAGAACCACTTATGGAGTTAGGTAATGGTAACCTAGGGGATTATTTGGGATATTACAAAACAGGGCTATCCATGAGGTTACATAGGGGTTGATTCAAAGATTATATATGGAATACATGGCACAATTATGAATTAACCATAAGGAACATCCATGTGGGCTTTATGTAATCTATTTTTTAACTACGATTAATTCAAAAGGTGTCTTTGGGTAGGTGTTAATAAACCCCCTCCCCCCTCCATGTAAGTTTTTGGTGTTTATAAATAAGTTTTATGTAAATCCATAAACGGTGCTTAAGTTTCTTGTAACTAAAGTAAATTTTTAGGTGTGTGCATGGATTTATTTAATAGACTTTAAATAACCTCTTAAATATTCCTTAAATATTCCATATTCATTATAAATCTTTACATGTCTACCGAAACAGTCATTATATAAACCTTAAACCCCCCTTCTAAACCCCCACGTGTCCTTTAACAAAAAAAATTATTAAACAAAAATACCTATTAAATACCCCCTAGTGTGTTGTGTAATCCTTGGAGTCCCATCTAAATGTTTTGTAACATAAATAACCCTTGAGTAAACAAATGAGCAAAATCAAAACATAACACACAAAAAGGAAACTCAAATCATCATAGGTTAAATAATCAATTTTGAATTTTTGCTTTTGTTATTTTCCTTTGGTAATGCCTTGTTTTGTACTTCCATCACATCCTATTTTTTAGGAAGACCCAGGATTGTGTTCCTAAGTTTCTCTGCCTTTGAAAGTAATCTCCGAGTGTTTAGATTTGGTTTAGAAAATATCATTGTAAGTAGGCCAAGATTTGTCTTAAATGAAACACGCCTCATGGTAATTAAAAACAATATAAAAAATCACACATGGTAGTTGACACAATGAATCATTCATCCACAGGTTCTCTTTACAGGCAATTGATATACTTAATGCCAATCAATTAATTTGTATCACATGTAATTAGTCTTATGAGAAGCAAATGTCACCATTGTAAGTTGGTTTATTAATGAGACTTGTTTGTTTATATTGTGTAGTAAATTAAAAGTTTGTTACATTAAATTTTGCCTTTTTCCTACTCTTCAGCAAATTGCATAGCCCTTATTCCCTACCTACAATATTGAAAAGTTTGCTTGTCAACAAAGGTGCATAAATTTTTTTTACTATTGCAAATTTTTTTGATGGTGGTGGGTTGATTATCGATTATTGTGGTGTGTATTAACAGTAATTTTGTAATGGGTACTAATTTTATGTCAATTTGTTTCAAAATATTATCATTTTCACAATCTTATTTTTTGGATATGGGAAAAATCAACGTTATAAACATGATGAACATGTCCAAATACATTAGTGTTGTACCACTAATGTAAAACATTTGAAAAATGATTTCTAATATAGATTAGGTTTAAAGTTACGATATGGTGGCAAGTAAGATAGATTATTAAAATTGATACCAACGTTGAGTACTACTTCGCAAACATTTAAAATCTCTTACCATTGATGTTTAACTGCTTGCACCTTTTCTTGCACACATTTCTCTCATTGTGAAAGATTTGTAAAAAAATCGTCTTCCACATTTTAATTTTTTGAAACGAAACTCAAATCGTAAAAATGTTTTGTGTCAAATTATGTGTTTTGATTACATGGATGATATGACCGCCTATTACGTTTTGCATGCATGGATGTTTATGTGTAAATACACGAACTCAAATATTCTTTGAATTATTTTTTTCCAAATATCTTCAAATTAATTTAATGAAGAACATGAACAACGTTGGTAAGTTTACATGTAAAACAACTAATTCTAGTGTGCGAACTCCCTTAAAGATTAATTCAATTAAAAAAGAAACTAGTGTAATAGTCCAAGTTGGAAACGTTTTATGACTCTAATTTATCAAACATATGAATCAACGTTGTGTGGTATATATATTATGTGACTATACTTGCAAGGTGCAAATATGATAAACAATTTATTTTACTTTAATTTTGTGAAATACATAAACAATAATAAGTGCATACCCATCGTCTATGGTCCATCATGTTTAGGTTTGGTTTGTGAGGAGGAAAGATGTTTTATTAGCATTATATATATATATATATAATAAAAAAATTATAATTAAAATTTTATTAATTATATGGGCAAGGCATGAATTTTAAATGTTTTACACAAAATACATGACAAGGCATCTATGGTTGCCCTTTTCCTACTTAGAACAACAGTTATATTTTTGTTTTTATTATCATATATTCCTCGTTTTTTTTGTCTATTTCAATATCTCCCCTATGGGAAACCAAGCTAATAGGAGCCAATTTTGGTGTAATAAGTCCTTGGTTTTAATGTTCATAAATTTCATTATAACAATATTTGAAAATGGGGGGGAAGGGGTACATTACATTTGGTGTCAGGGTCCGTTTGTTAGGTGCCTTATTTTGCTCCTTCATAACTGAAGATGCAACTTGCAGCTCAGATCCTTCTGACTCCTCTCCTTTTGAGTTATAGTCGCTGCTATTGGAAATGTCACGTTCACTAGATGCTGCTGATGTCGACGACCCTTCCTCTTCCACCACATGACGATGTGGTTTTCCAGCATTCCTAGTGCTCCTCCTACTGCTTTGGTGTCCAAGTGTTCTCTCATCCACCACATTTTGGGTGGACTTCTTATTTGTCTTCTTCCTCCCTTGCATGGTTGCTAAGTTCATGAAATGACAACTGCCAAGTGATCGAATGTTTCCAAAATACAACAAAGGTGCAATTAGTTTGGACTAAAACTATATCAATAAGCACATGACCACTAACTAGTATACAAACCTAATTTTAAACTCTGCGTGTAGTAAAAGATCACCCGAAACCCTATTTCATGGTAGCGCTGAACACATCGATTTCAAACCTTAAACCGTAACCCCATGAAGAATTTAGAATAGATTGGAATTTGGAGAGTAGGTACAACCTCCTAGAACAAAGATTATTGAAGCGTGTTCAAAGTATTTGGTAGGTGTATACACAAAATTCATGCACATAGCCAGACTTCCAAACTCTTTCATACAGTGCAGGCAATGGAGATTACACGATCCATTACTGAATTGTGTATGGGCCTCTTCATTTATGCATGTGAAGACAAGTCTAAGAATAATTCACAATTCTTAGGCGCTTCTTTCAACTTTTGCAAATCGTTGTTTAAGTTGAGCAATGCGCATGTTACGTGCTACAATGTAAGGCTTGGGCGTTGTTTCTTCAGGATCAACATCCATTGTTCTTTCATCGTCACCCATTGTACCATCAGCATCACCAATGACTTCATTTTCGTCATGCTCCATCTATACCTTACTCAAACAACTAGCCTTATGTTGGTCTTGCCTTAGAAATGTTGATTGTTATGGTATGCCACAAGCCTCCCCAATGCTTCTACTCTTCCAAGTCTAAAAAAGTTGGTTTTTATGGAAAGCCTAACAACCTTTGTAGTTTGAACTTGAACATGTTGAGCCCACACACAAGCATTTAGTAGCTGCAAATTCCCTAGTATAGTACAAACCTTCATTTACTCTGGGGTACCTTTTAGATAGTTGCGACCAATTTTATTTCTTTACAAGGGTGTGAACAAGAGCCTAACAAGGAACATATTTTGCACATTAGGTTGATATTTCTGATTTTTCAGTCTGCACATCTACTTGGTCCAGGTAAAGTTCATGCAGTTTATAGTAAAATTTAGCACATATCAGTATATGAAATGTGTGAGTTTAGGGCTAACAATGCTTTCATGATGTTCAAACATAATGCTAACATTTGTTGAGCATGGGGTACTGTCCAAGATAGATGTTGTGCATTGGACGTGTGATCTCCAATGTGCAGATTTGTCTAGTTCAAAAAATATAGCTCAAAAATCACTTCAATGTTCAAAATCAATATTTGGCAAGTAAATTGGAGGTGGCATATGCATTGGCGCTTTGTCAAAAGAAAAAACATGGTTGGATAGTAAACAATGGTCAAGTTGTAAAATCACAATTTTTAAAATTACCATTAGTTAACCAAAATAGGCCAAAATAATATAATGCATATGTTATAATTTGTAATATATTCTATCCACCTCATATCGTCCATGACTAAATTGCATTCTAACATCACTTGGGCTCATTTGCATAATTAAACTCTTCATTTGCGTTAATTATTCATGAAATTTTGTATCATATTCTATATATTGCATTTATGTTGAGATGTTACTAAAGAATTCTAAAGATGAACATCACAATATAATGAAATGTTAAAAAATAAAAGGGTCAAGATCTATGTTGTGGTTTTCAAAACAAACACTAATTTTTCCAACTTCTACCATAAGAGTGTTCACAACATTATGATTATCATAAAATAATTGGTGGGGGGGGGTTAACCTTTTGTAAACAACCAATCATCGAATAATGTTGTGAAGCTCTTAAATTTGAAATGGGCCAACTAGGTTCATAAAACTTTCTGTTCCTATTTACATTGTTTAGGCTTGTCATAACTTATGAATTAATATCAAAACTCCTCAATGGACAATTCTCCAAAGAGAAGTACTCATAATGTCTCTCAATATTCATATCTTGTTGATCTCCATAATTTTTAATTAAAAATATTATTTGTTAAAATATAAATGTTATAGCAATTGAAAAAATATGAATGAATCAATCTTTAAATCGAATGCTTTGTATGTCAAACACAAATTGAATATTATATTTGTCATTTAATTATCAAAAACATCGAGTTTCAGTCCAATGGGTTTAATTTCATGATTTTCCTTCCATTATGGTTCATAACAGTTTACCTTATACCAAAACAAATTCACAATTATTCAAATATAAATCCTAACTACCCACCTTTAATGTCATTCATTAACAATCAATTGGGTTATATATTGAAAAAACCGAAAGAAAAGAAAAAAGAAACCCAACAATAAATTAAATTAAATTAAAATTTTCAAAAAATATAAATAACAGAAAAAAAAAGTCAAAATATCAAAATATCAAAACCAGATAAACAACAAAAATTACAAAAAGAAAAAGAAAAAACTAAATTAACAAAAAAACTTAAATTCCCAAATTTATTCAACAACCATTTAGAATAAAAAGAAAAAATAAACAACAAAGCCATTTTTTTTACAAACATTGTAGAAATTGAAAACCATAAATAAAATAAGAAATATAAAACCAAAATTTTCAACAAGCATAAAAAGCAAAAAAATAAAAAATAGAAAACAAGAAAATTAAGGGGAAAATATCTTTTAAAAACCCATGAAAATATAAAATGTAAAACTCCAGAAAAAAAATATGAAGGAAACCAAAAAAAAAAAGAGGAAAAAAAAAAAAAAAAAATTTTTAAATTAAAAAAAAAAACAACGAAAAAAATGAAACAAAAATAAAAAAC
>Ga0116231_10000112_pt1 | contig 99534 bp, 90 predicted proteins | sample S1TSphgellanicum_2_FD_89695 | JGI IMG/M metagenome (GOLD analysis project Ga0116231, IMG submission 89695) | Host-associated microbial communities from peat moss isolated from Minnesota, USA - S1T2_Fd - Sphagnum magellanicum MG | ecosystem: Host-associated > Plants > Peat moss > Unclassified...
ATATATATATATATATATATATATATATATATATATATATATATATATATATATATATACATAAATATATAATCGCCATATTGTTATGATAACTTCCATTAGGTGGTAGCCAAGAATATAGAAGTATTCCGGTTTTTTTTTACTTTCATATCTAGTATCTAGCCAAATCTGGCTAAATCATCTTATGGATGATTGCCACTACAGCAACATCACAAAATTGTGAAAAATAAAAGAATTAATTAATTAAAGAAACCCTGCTTGGTAGTCTAAACTTAGTGTTTTTTTTTTTCGGGGGGCAATGGGCAGCTGTTTGTTTGGTATTGTACATTTTGTATTGTATTGTAAAATGTAAAGTGCGGGCAGAAAATTTCTACTGCATCTAAACTTTGGGCATCTAGAGGGCACATACTCAAGCATAATTTTTCCTCTAGAGGGGCAGAAAAAAAAAAAAAAAAAAAAAAGAAAGCCCCACCTCTTGTTTTTCTCATTATTTTCATGGGGTATATTTCTCATCATCGGTATCACCGAATAAAATGAAAAATAATAATTTTTCTGGTGTTGCTTTACATCAACTAATGCCTTTGAAAGTGGGGTGTTCCCAAGTGTTCCCAAAATAAGCATCCCCACCGCCCGACCCCTTAATACTTGGGTAGCTTGGGCACTAATGCATTGAATAATTAATATAATTTTAAGTTTCTGATTCAACACTCGAGTTTTGTATTTTGAAAATTTGGACATATAAATAATAAAATCCTTAAGTATTTCACAAGTTTCTTGTTGTTTTTTTTTTTTTTTTTTTGCTTAGACTGATCACAAGTTGCGTTACTTTGCTGAACATGGCACGGGTTCAAGTTTACCACCAAAATTGATGGTTTTCTGAGTTTCATCCCCCCTGGAATGCTAGTGTATATGTTTTATTGGCAAATTTTTTCCTAATTTCACCCTGTGTATGACCAAACTCAGGGTTTCTGGTGCTATGTTTTTCTTACTTTACTAGGGATAACTCTATTAGAATCATGACATGATATCTTTTCTTTTATTTTGGACAGATTTTAAAAAAATAATTCCTTAGGGTTCTCTAAATATATTTTCTTAGGATATACGGAGCTTTATCCCCACTCCATTAGAGAAGAAGACTCGGCTGCCTCTTCACAGGATCTTCAAAGGGATCCTAATATGCATTGTGTATTAGGCTCCTAAAACACCCTATACCAAAAGCTGTGAAATAGCCTCATTTTGCCATTCCCAAAAGTCAAAGAGCATGCACTCTTGCTAACCCTAAACCAACCAATGCTCAAATCATGACAAATGGTTTGGTGTTCAACAGAAGTATCATAAGATGCAAATTTCAGTGTACACATTAATAGAGTTTTCCATTTTCCATGCAGTGTACACTTTAATAGAGTTTTCTGTAAAGTCAGGAAAACACAGCACTAGAATCCTAAGTTTGGTCCAAAACCAGTTGAGCTTTTAAAAAAAAAAGAAAACCTGAAATAAAAGTACATTACCGTAGAACTGCCCATCATCAATCACTACCCTATCACTAATCAATTCTTTAAATCTTTGTGATCTGTGTTTCATTTTGAGCGATTTAAAATGTTGTGGGAGCACTACCTCAAGCTTGAGAAATCATCTTTGAAGTGCAAAGGAAAATGAGTAATGAAAAAATAGCAAGAAGAAAAATAAGCTTTCCAACTCATAAAACGTGTTTTATTTTTTTTTTTTTTCTTTTTGAATCTCTCTTACTTTCAAAGCTTCTAACTTTCTCATTTCTTATTTATTTTAAATAATTTAAAATGTTATAGGAGCGCCACCTTTAATTCTCCAAATCATCTTTCAACTGTATTAGTGACAAAACAACATACAAGGAATTTTTTGGGTGATCAAGAATGGTCTTTGTAATATTTGATGGTTTTTTTTTGTGTTTTTGACCCCCTTTACTTTGGGGGGTGATAACTTTCTCAATTCTAATCTGTTTTTGACGATTATTATAATGCATCAAATGCACCAATCAAAGGGTTTCAAGAGGTCCACGCACAGGGTGAAGAGAGGGTGGCTTTAAAGAAAACTCTATTAGCATGCTTGATTTGGAATCTGGAATAGTGTGGATGATGACAAAATGCTTGCAATAACAAGTGGGATTACAATACGACAAAGAATCTAGGAACTGCACTTGTAGCTTGAATTAGTCTTTCTTCCCAAGTCTGCATGCACTCATAGCTAAAACTCAAAAACTAAGGTTTCAAATCTATATTTCTGTTTGTAATGACCTTGCCCGAGGTCATTCCTTTTTGCATAACAACCTTGGGCACTTTTCTTTATTAAATTAGGGCACTAGCCTGGCATAATAGCATCTCCTAGAGAGGACATTAAAATCAACAATGGGTCCTTATTGCAGCCCTTGGTCCCATCCATCTTTTTTTTCAAAAAGATGGATGATGCCCAAACACAAATTTTGGGTCCTGTTATGCACATTTTGGGCATGTAATAGACACTAAGAGGCATAATAATAATAATGTTACAGCTTATTAGTGTCTATTACACACCCATTCCATGCATAATAAAACACAAAATTTTATTTCAAGGTCACACCAAAAGATGTGTTTAGTCCTCACCGGACACATCTTGATTAGGCAATTGGGCAATTAGAGAGAAAAGAAGCAAACAATACTTTTGTATTGACTCCAATAAGGATCCATTGTTGATTTTAATGTCCTTCGCCCTTGGGGTGGGGCAAGGAATTTTGTGTAAGATCCCAATCTAGAGAGAATTACATCATAAAATCATTGGGTTCTTATGCAACAAGATTAATAGACTTGATTGTGCTCCTTAGTTGTTATGTTAGGGAGGCACTCGAGTCAAGGCATTATGCCTTGGGCTCCATCCTTAGTTCCCAAGGCATAACACCTTGACTTTGATTAGAGTGACTCCCTATACAAAATGTTCATTTGTAGGACCATATGGTGGACCCTCCAACTCATATAGTGGAAATTTCTATAAATGTAATTTCTCAAGTGGGAAGGCCTACCATATTGGCCCACCTCCATCATTTTCTTGGATAGTGCCTTGGCACCAAGGCATTACACCGTGGACATTGGGCTCCACCTTGATTTTGTTAAGAACCTCTGGTTTACAAGTTTTTAAAATTTTAATAATAAAAGAACCTTTGGTATTGTGTTTTTTTAAAAATTAAGAATTTGACAATTCTATGAAATAACTAGCAAAGAACTAATGGTTTAGGGTTAATTTTTTTTACACAAATCTTTGATGTTTTTAAAGCCCCAGTTGAAGGTGAAAACCAATTCTGTGATTTTTTGGATCCTTTGGGTCAAGCATTTCTATGATTTTGAGAACCATCAAACCAAGGTATACATATATTTACCTTATTACCTCCATGTTTCAAAAAGTGAAAATTGTCTAACATTGGTTTTGATTCCATGTATAAACTACATCTTGGGGAATTAGATTATGAATCATGATTCATATCTTTGAGCAAAAAGATATGACATATAAAATAGATGCCAAACAAAAAAAAAATTCTGAATTATATTAAAACATTTCCATCCATAGCAATACATTAATGGCATGGAAGAAATATAAATAATAATCAACTAATGTGAAAATTAATGTGCATTTAAAAATATGCTCAAGATTGTTAAAAATATTATTTGGTTTTTTCCCCCAAAGTTGATAATGTGTTTGACATTTATCATAAAAAATTATATTATTATTTTTAATCTCCACGTTAATGAATGTGCTTGACATTCATCAAAGGGATGAACAGTATTCATATCCTTGTAGTAATTAAGTTAGAGTTAAATGATGATAACTAAATTAGATGGTGGCTAAGGTTTAGTGATAGCAACTAAATTATAGTTAGATATCAACTAGGTTAACATTAAGTGGTAGGTAGGCGATAGATGCATTAAAGTCAAGAAATAATATATGGGAGTGGTTTTCAATAGTCTTTCATTTTTCTTTATCAAGTTTTTGAATGTGTATAAAATTTGAAACTAGTTTGTTACTTGTAAATCATTTAAGCCATGTGATTTTCTTGTTAGTCAATAAAATTGCATCTTTTCATAAAACATTAATGTTTCATACCTTGCTTATTTTTAAATAATTTTCAATATATTATGGGCCCACACCAAGCAAAAGAAAAACAACAATACATTGTGAGATGTTGTGAATTTTTTTTTCATAGAATTAAAAAATCAATTATTGAAAACAAAGGTTTTGACTTTGTAATAACTTAAGTGAGGGGGAATTTGCAAGAAGGTGTTCCAATTATTTGATAGTTTTCACATTTAGGTTTTGTTTTGTGATTTCATTTTTGTAAAGAAAGAAAAGAGCTTGTGTTTGACCAATTTTCATTTCAAATGGAATCCTTGAAATTGATGGCAATTTTTTATGGTGGTAACTTCCATCTATGAAAGTTCAAGATGTACATGATGTTTTCAAAACATGAACTTTGGAAAGTTTTTTTATGGGAGCATAATCATTTTGGATGGTGACGATGAAATGATGAGTTATAAGGAGAAGGCAACTAAGGCTTTTGTGCTTCTTTGTGATCATTTTGTGAATGTTCAACTTGCACACATTCAATATTGTGAGGATATGAAAAGTGCTTGAGATACACTTTGTGATGTGCACGAAATGAAAATAATTCAAAATAATTTTTTTTTATGAAAGTTTTTCACAATAAAATGCAACGAGATGACATGCTTGTGCAATTAACACGATGAAAGAGTTTACAAATCAATTATAATCCATTGAAGTGAACATTGAAAATGAAAACATATACATGCAACAAAAATTAATGTTTTATTTTTCGAAGTGATATTTCCATTTGAACACTTGCTCCATATCAACTGTAACCTGATCTAGTTTTGTTTCTTGCACCAAGTGTGACATCAAGTTGGGGATCCTTAAGAAGCTTGGATTTTCACTTTCCCACTAACAAAGTGTTTGTAATTCTGGTGGGATGGGGTCATGTGAGTCAAGACCCATTTGCAAAATGTTTCAACATATTTTTAGGAAAAAAAATAAAAATTACAAATTAAAGATTAACCTTTGAATAAAACCAACATATATAAATCTATTTAATAGAAGAAATGGTTTTGCTGAATAGACTAAACATTACAAGGATATAGAATTTGCATATTAATTATTGATTAAATAAGTAATGATGTTTCATAATTTGAAGCAAGTTCACATCCATCTACGAAGGAAGGTAGTTTGCTTTGTTTTGTTTTATAGTTATGAGATCCACAGAACCGGGATGCTTCAGATCATGTTCTTGGTGGCTTTGGAAAAAGCTCTCAACAAGGAGGGGTGCATGAGCTTGGTTCCATGACATTTGAATTTGCAGTGCAAAAGTTCTTGAATATTGAATGATTTCTTCACTGAAAATTAAATTAAATCATAGCTGAAAAGTTGGGAGGAATTGGAATGTGCCTTTGGTGTTGTTGGAAAGATCTTGATGAGCAGGATTTAATGGAATTTATTTGGTAAGATTTGGATTCAGAATGTGTGAGATATTGATTTTAAAGTGGTTTCAGCTGCTGAAAATTCAAATAAATTCCAAAAAATCAGGTTTTGGAAGGAAAAATCAGTTGAAAACGTTGTAACACTTGAAGGCTTACCATTCAATTCAAGCATGATTTCCTTTCATATTTGGCTGTTCAAAAAATCGATACATACATTGATTGCAAAACAATGTTCACATGTTGAGAGTTTCCCTATTTTGTAATGAGCTTTCCTCGCAGCGCACGGAATTCGGCATTGAGCGTTGCTGCAGCAAACCGGTGCTGTTCTCGAAACGAACTTGCGCGCAAGCGTCCCTCGGGTTTGCGATTAGGGTTTGGGCGCGCTAAACCCTAACCCTAAACCATCTCTCTCTCTCTCTCTCTCTCTCGTTTTTTGCTGTAGAGGTTTCTTCTTCGCAGTGCGCGGAATTTGATATCGACCATTGATTGCTGCAGCAACTAGTGCTGTTCTCGAAACCGTGGAGGTACGCAACAGAATAGATAACGTGCCGATGAGGAGGAGAGCTTAAGTGAAAGTGTGGACTTTCTTTTTCTTGGGAGTTTTTGCTAGAGGAACGTGCATTGTGGACAGCCAGTGGAAAAGGAGTTTAGGAGAGGGAACAGCATGACGGGTGCTGCTCGTCTCTCGGCCGTCCTTCTGCAAAGAGCACGGATTCTACAATATTCGACTTCTTGGCTTTCTGCCCCTGCTCTCCCCAGTACTTTGTTTTTCTTTCCCCAACCCCCTTCTTCTTCTTGCTCCAGAAAGAATTTTCTTTCTTTGCAACAGAAGCTTGTGTTTCTTGCTTGGGGAGCTCATGCAACTGTCTGGCATTCGGCTCCTGAGGATCCGAAACAACTGTATGGAGGGAGGGAAGGTTTGAGGCGGTTGGGTGAATGCGTAAGAAGAGGTGGTAGAATTCCTTTGACAAATGTAGTGCAATTGAGGGTTTGGGAAGAGACTGAAAACGGAGCTTGGATGATGCAGAGCTAGGAGTTGTGGAGCATTACACTTGGCATTCACAACAAGAAGGAGCTGATGTGTCAATTGGACAAAGAGAGCGATCCTACTCAAGTGCTGCACCATCTGCAGCTTATACAGCTAGAAACTATGCTAGCAACATTGCTGAATACAACAGGAAGCTGCTTGAAATCAACAACAGCAGAAGGTTGGTTAGCTCCATTGTGCTTTGCCAAGCACCTCTGTCTATGAAATTCAAGCAAGAATATCAAGCTGGACGTACTTGCAACACCTGAGAAGATGTGAAGTTTCAAGGATTGGCAATTTGCTGATAACATAGAGGTGAAGGCGTTGTGCATTGGATGGATCCTCTGAAAATGGGAGGGTGATTGATTGTCCATGCAGAGCTTACTTGATGCGTGACATTTATGAAGACATGCAAATAGATGGAGTGCAGCCTGTGCGCGACACCTTCCACACTCTCATCAGTGGCTGCATGAAGGGTGATCGGCTGCAGGATGTTATGTACTTTTTCGAGGAGATGAAAGCCATGGGCCTTGCACCTGATGTTAGTATTACTTGTCAGCTTCTCTGTACCATGACATTAGAACTTCCTCAGGCTGTGCCAATGAAGTGCAGAATTCCCTCCATTGTTGCCATTCTTGTAGGTATGCATTTCATCACCCTGTTGATTGTGCAGGTGGCGATATACAATTCTGTGATATTATCATGTGGACGATGCAACCAAATTGACCATGCTTTTCAGGTCTGCTGCTTCTTGTACTCTTTGTGCTTGCTCTCTGCCTGATTCAAGAATGCTGTCAGTTACCCTTTTGGCATTCATGTCTTAGCTTGTTGAGGTAGTGGATTCTTTGTGTGTGTGATCATGAAAGTATTTTTTTCAGAGAAACTTATGTTTCATAATTTGACCAACTGTATCAGGTTGCAGAGGAGATGGAGTCAAATGGAATTCCACCTAAACACCGCACGTTTCTTGCATTATTAAAATCTTGCGGAATTGCTGGCCGTGTTGATGAAGCGTATGGTGTTCCACCTCCCTGGGCAAGAGAGATATTGCTTGGTTAGAGAGTGCACATGTATAGAAGAGAAGCTAATGACCCCTTGTAACTTTGCCCATTGTGCCACTTTCTCAAACTATGCACCTACTGACTGGATGAGTAACTTTCTTGGATCAAGTTATAGGAATCCCAACACTAAGAGATGAACCCTAGCATCCTATGTCTCAGTACATATTCCCATGTTACATGCACCTGAAATAGGCTTCCAGTGTTTTGGTTCAGAACTCAATTTGCAATTTTAGAGTTGCATTTGAGTTCTCAATGTTGTACATGCTGCGATTACTTGGCAAAGGATGCTTGAGCAAGATTTGCCAAAGTTTAGCAGAAAACACAAGTCTGGTTTGACCTAAGGCAGAGGTGTTTTTCTTGTTATTTTTGGTTGAGTAAGTTGAAACTTCCAAGGCTATGTTGAAACATGTGCATTACAAGGGGAATGCTGTGGTCTATTCCTTGATTTGTGCAGATATGGTGTGGTGCGAAGGATGGCAGCATCTGGTCTGACTTTGAACAGTAGTTGCTACTGTGCACTTATCATGGCATACAAGAACAGGAAACCTGTCAATGAAGACACCTTTCACAAGGTGTGTGTTGTCCTTCTGCCTTACTATTTGCATCTTTGTGGAGGCAGAGTCATAAGTTACTTAGGAGTCTTATTCTAACAGTGATGTTCATGTCACTGGAAGAAAAGAAGCATCCTTTGATTAATTTGAGTTATTTTGCAGATTTTTGAACTACTGGAGCAGTCCAAAGGATGTGAAGCAGGGTCTGCAGAGAGTGAAGGACGCGAGGATTTTGAGGAGGAGCTAGCTAGCCTTGTGACAGGGGGAGACATTCAACCTACGCGCAGCTATGTCAATCGCCGTTTCACTGTCTACTATGCTGCTTTGCAGGCTTGTTCTGAGCTTGGCAATGCTACAGTGAGTGCCGAACTTCAGAGGAAGTAACCAATATGTTCAATGCAGTTTATGTTGTACTCAATGATGCAGTTCTGTTGTGCTCCATGTTTAGTCTTTAGGTGATAAATCTGTTGTAAATCACATGTTATGGTTGCTCGTCAATGCCATTAACTTTGCTGTTGAAGGTCTCTGAACATGTGTGTGACTGTCATTGTTGGTCAAACTGCTTCTCAGTTTTCTTGTTGTTTTGGTTTCCTTTCTTTAGGGTTGGTTTTCCTGTTTGCTAATACGTTATCAGATCTGAAATCTCTGGAAGCTTCTGAGTGTGTCATCTCCATATTCTATTCAGTCTATCTTAAATTGTGAAGTTTGGACAGGTCTCAGTACTCGTGAAGATATAAATCACATGCAAGCACCAGTGACTGTTATGGCTAAAAATGTTGTTATAAAACTCTGAGTAGCTTGGGTCATTTGTTCTGCTGACCAAGAATAGATACATATTTTAGATGGGTTCAGCTCAATGCTGGCAGTCATTGGATTCTGAGTGAACATGAATGATACTTGTGTATCCAAGGTGAGTTTAACGTGTGTGCTGCATTGCTGGGAACTGATGAAATCAATAAAGATGTTATGGTAGGTGATCAATGTGTATGAACATTGCTCTTGTTCAAACCACTCCTTAATTCTGTTTTGTTGTTTGGTTTTCTCTTTTCTTTAGGGTGGGGTTTCCTCTTTTTCATGCTTGCTGATGGTTGCTAGTTTTATTTCCTCACTATAGGGTGATCTCTCAGTTATTTTCAGGTTCACTAAAATTGTAAGTATTGAGAAATTCTTGGTACTCATGAAGATTTATTTCTTTTGCAGGCTGCAAAGGCAGTCATAGAAATGCTGGAACAAAGTGGACAGCAAATCGATGCCAGTGCTCTAACAGAACTTGTCAAGTAATCTTTGTGCTCCACTTTCTTTTCCTTTCTTTCTCCTACTGGTTATGGTGATCATCTACTCTGAAATTTTTCTAGGAGGCAAAAGCTAGCTTGCAAACTCACCTCAAACTTGTAATTGTAGGTGTCACATAGCACAAGGCCATCCAGAGACTGCTGTGAGTGAGTTTGACAAGTTTGTTGAGTCTGGCAAGAATCCAACACTGAATCTGTACATTGTAAGTCTCTTGTTTAGTAGTTAGTTTGCCTTCTTGGGTTATGTTCAGCTGCTGTCAAGGTATGATTTGCTTGCTCAGACATATTTATGGGTAGTAGATCATATATTACAAGTTGTTATCAGTGGGTTGTGTAGTTTATACCACTGAAACACATATCTTGCTTGATCACAGGAGAGATGGGTTACCTGGATAGTCAAGATTTCCAAAATGAACTAGAACCAAGATCACATATGCTGGGATCTCTATTCTAAGCTAGCCTGCTGAGAGAAGAATCATGTCTGTTTTTTGGTCCTGTTGTCACTCTGTGTATGGTGGGGCAGACACTCATTCAAGGCTGTCTTACCAAACCCAATGCCTCCAGATTGGCATCTGCTAATAGGCTTCTGGTACGTTCAGGTTCCAGGACTCTCATTTTTTCCTCATTTTACTGGAGTGTTTGCTCTCATTCCTAGGGCACAGTTTCTCATCTGGATTTTTTCTGCAGCAACAAATGGCTGAACGAGGATACTTTCTCAACACAGTCCTTGGGTCCAATCTTCTTACCCTTGCATCAAATGACAATGTAAGCTTTCTCTCCTGGCGGATTGCAATTCTATTTCTTGAGACCTGAGGTTGGAGAGTTGGTGAGTTGGATTCGCCTAGTATTAAACCCAGAAACCTTTGTTTTCCAAGATTTGGTGCATTTTATAGAGCAGGAAATTAAGGATGACTTTTGTCAGTGTAATTCAGAGAAATTTGTCTTCCAATCTTTTGTACAACTTGTCACATTGTGCCCTTTTTCCAACTCTTCTTTTGATCAGTTTTGGAATGAGTTAAATAGATTGATGAAACCCCATGCACAGGCTGGGTCAGTCACCATGAAGTGGTTTTATCTTGCAGGGAGGGGACTTTTCTACAGCAAATTGTATATGGGACATGATGCAGAACCGCAACCTCAGAGCATCCTTCAGAGCAGCCTCTGCCTACTACAATGGGTTGCAGGTATTGTAAATGAATTGCAGCACAGTGTTCTCAAAATGTGGTGGTTTAGGGTTTAGGGTTTATAAACAAGGAACTATGTTTATACCTTTACTTATGTTTGCAGCGACACAAAGTACCAGAAGATGATGCCCGTCTAGCGGGAGCTCGGGAACTAGTTTCAAGAAATGAAAGAAGGTATAACTGGACCAGTGGAGCTCAGGCACAAACACAGACAGGGTCTGACCAAGGAGTTGACCAAGATGCTGAGCATGAATCTCAAGATACTACAGAACCAGGTTATGAGCAAGTTGATCAGTCTGTCAGTTCTATGACCTAGTCCATAATTTGAAGCTCTAAGGAAAGGATAACTTCATTATTGGTTAATGTGGAAGGTTTGTAGTCTGAAGCAGCTGACTTTGCAAGGGGAACCAGAAATCTGAAGGAGCCCTTTCAATTAGAGAATGCTAGAGAGTGTAGCGCGGACACCTGCATTAGGCACAAGGGTGCAGTATATATTAGGATGCTCTGCCACTGCAGTTGGTACAGAGGCTCTATTGTCCTCTGGAGAAGGTTACACAATCATTTGCTTGCAGTAGCCGTTTTGCAACACTAAAAATTCCACAGGTTGTGTGAAGGAATCAGTCAGGGAGTAGAGAAGGGTTATCACACAAAGCTAAATCATTTCTTACCTAGTCATTTGCATGTCCTCTGATGATGGGAATTTCCAGAGTGCCATTCATTCAAAAGGTGCTTTATGATTTTTGTATCCTTCATCTCATTCTGATGTATCCTCGAAGCTTCTTGGCATTGACCTGTCAACCTGCAAAAATGTCTGCTTTCTACAATTTCTTGTATGAACCAAGTCCAGTTGCAGTGCTACATGTCAGGCAACTACATGGCTTGCACTTTGTTGTAGTCATCTGTGAAGTTTGTGGACCCTTTCTCTGCAACTAAACAATCTGAACTGTGAAGTCAATTGCTGGATGTAAATTCACCTGCAAAGTTCTCATCAATGCATGGAGATTGTTGGTCTTCTATGTTTTGGAATGCCGAATACTAGTGGGTTGTGAGGTTTAGGGTGGAGGTTTGGTGTTTTAAGGTGTTACATTGGGGACTAACCGTGTCTACTCTAGTAGTTAAATCCACCACTTTCGTGTCTTTAGTTACTGTCAATAATGAACTTCCTGAATCCTTCTACCCATTGAGAACCTTGTCAAGCAATTTTCTAGCATGTGCTCAAACAACTGAATTTGTACCACTACTAATACCCTCTAATGATTCCATAATAGAATGCAGAGCATTGGCTTGTGAGATATGCAAAGATTGACTTTTGAAGGAAAAATTCTTGAGGCCAACTTAAATTAGTAGAATTTCCCCCTCCTTTGGACTAAACCCTAAACATAAATTGTTCAAATGCGCACAATGTCTAAATGTAAAAAAAACATGTGGTCCCTTGATTTCAGAGATCTCAAATCGATCAAGACATTAAATCATAGCTTGGAGCTTTCATTTGAGTCACAAGTTGAAGCTCCTCCCATAGTCAATTGATGCATTTTGTTGCCAAATACATGCATGCCCTCAAATTGGAGATTGTGTAGTGACCAGTCCATTGATGATCCTTCCATCAAATTTTGGTTATTCCTTTTTTCTAATCTATGAAAATGCATGAGATCCATTGATGACAATGTGCAACATAAGAGCAATTGGATGGCACACTCAATGAATTTATTATTTCTTGAGACTAAAAACATAACATAGCTTCAAAGATAAAAATGGGTGAATCTTTCACTACATCAAAATTTCAATAGTTCCTACCAAGTTGGTGCCTCTTTAGCCCAAGTAACTTTTCTATGTTGTTGAAGGAGAATGATTGCAATCTAGTTTTGTTTTCCAACCTTCACATTCACTATCTATCAAGTTGTATTTTCATGCATTGATCCTATTCTACTCTCTTATAAACTTCCTTAGGATCCTATTCTACAGTCTTATTAAGCAAGATTCAGGTTCAAGTAATGGTTCATCTTCCCGAGTGAATTTTCACCCACAAAGAACACATTTAAAAAGGTTCCAAAAGCTACAATATATTATCAAAGCAACAACCGTAACCTTAGCCTAACAAAAACACTACCATATTTTGGTGTTATAATATCCTTATTCTCATCAATTTCAACAATTTTTTAAAAAAAAACTCTAAGAGTTTCATAATGGATGGAAAAAAAGGCAAAAATCCTTATTTCCCTCATTTTCTTCATGGCGATTCATCTCATGAGAATATAAATTGTTGTCGGCGTTCCATCAAACATAATGAATCAATGACAATGATAGCCATACACACCATTAAAAGGAGGAGAGGTCCAAAGGAAAATGCAATTCATCATGATGGTGTTATTTTTGTAAGTTCAACATATGAATGTACCCATGGCTTGGTCATAGAATTTCAATTTATCTTTCATACTTGATTGTGGAGTTGTTGATTGTGATTTACTACTCAAAATCACCATGTTGTCCATCCAATCATTTCATAATTTCTCCATGTCACCTTAAGGGAGGTCAATGCCAATGCCTTGAGAGAGGACTAGTGGCATCACACTAGCACTCACAAAGTTTTGAGGGAGGACATTAAATACCCCCAACAAACTTTGGGAGTGTTAACGTGATGCCTTACATGGCATTTGCATGGATTTGCAAAGGGGGGGGTGGGTGTTCACACTAGTTGTTCTATGCGACTTACAAAAGGTTTTGTCCTATATGTTCTATCCATGTTCACTACATTCAACCTATAACCATTCAAGAGGTAGGCCAAATACTTGCTAATAGCCTAGTTCCATGATGTTCTAAATTATTTAAGCTATTTTAAGCACACACATTATTCAAACCTTGTGACAAACCATGTAGGACAACATAGGACAACATTATCACTCACAAAGTTCATAAGGGGTTTTTAGCATCTGCAGTAAGCAGGAATCCTTTACCAATGCTTCAATATAATCCCACATTGATTTCACCATTTGTCGATTTGTTCCTAGAACTTGCATTCATGTCATCGTTCTCCATTCACACCACAGCTCAACTTGTTATGCTTGTAAAATTTTAAATTGGTAAATTGATCTTCTTGCAAGTCACACTTGTTTGTGAAACACTAAGAATTTCAAGTTATCATTTTTGAATGTAATTTCAAGGGATGTTACATGCAAATCCCTATTACACATTTAACCATTAGTTCACTCAAGGTAACTAAGAAGACAAATCCAAACCACCAAGTTGAGCAATTTCATTGGTCATAACCTTTTTTCTTCACCTCCGCCCAAGCCTATTCAACACCTTCTATATATTAAAACACTAATTTTGTAACCTTGCATGTATACATATAAGGTTAAAAACATGATATATTCCAATCTTGATATTGTTCACATGTTCAATTACACGCTCCCCCTTTGCAATTGAGCTCAACAAAACATTGTTTCAAGTTTGGATTTCATTCATCACACACAAAACTCAACTTGTTATTAGAAAAAACAACATTGCACCTCTAAAAAAATATGAAGCTTGGTTGTAATCTTTGGTGGTCTAGTTGATACTCTTTTTCCTCCCAAGGATTCGTGGGTTTGGAGGCATGCCCTTAAAACATTGTACATATAAGTGGGGAGAGAGGGGGTTGAGTCATACATCAAAGGCTTTTTTCATAAAGGCTAATTGGCCTCACATTTTCTAATGTATTCTATTCATATTCACATGAAAATAATAAATTTAGGGTTTCAAGAATCTCACCTCAGTTTTTGGGCATTCTTCACAAAATCAAGCTCAATCTTGGAGTGAGGAGAAATTGACATATGGACATCCAAATCTCTTCAATCCTTCTTACCTTCATCTCCATCATCTTTGATTATTGTCTTCATTGCCATCCTTGCAATGCTCATTTATTTAAAATTGGAAGGGCCACTCTGAACTTCTTGATCTCCATCATCTTCAAAATTTGTGTTTGGTGCTCCCCTCCCTTCTTCCCCACTTCCAATTTCTCTTTCACAAAACTTCAATCTACTTGAAGAACTTGAAGAACTTCAAAAGTTGGGTGATCAAACAGAGACAATGTTGGCAAGATGTGTTGGAATTACTTCTCCTTGCTGGTATGCCCTAAAACCAACAGTTGAGAACCCTTTGACAAAACAATTGATCATCCATGTCGTTGCCATCATCAACAACCCGTGGAATAGTCTGTGAAGATTGATCCATGGCAACAACCCATGGAACATATTGTGAAGATAATCAGTCCATGGCAGCAACTTGCTTTGATTAGAGAAGGTAATGAAGAAAAAGGTTTATGAATTCTCTTTCACCCTTGTTTTCAATAACTCCCTGCTCTTTGTTTTGTATTGCTTGGACTCCAAAGTTCAAAGAGCTCATGTAGAGAGACCTTGCCCAAAACTTCTTGCATTCTTCTTTGGCTGGCAACCAGTGGTTGGGTGTCCAAAAATCAAAAGATGTGCACAAGCTCCAAAGACACAGTTTGGCCAAAGGTGATAAAACTGATAAACTCAATAAAGTTCATAAGCAAAATCCCACAAGAGAAAAAGCTATGACAACGAGAGTTGTGCACCTCAAAAGTTGATACAACTCCAATCTAGATGTAGGAAAAAATGGGGTTGTAGTTGATGGAAGATGACTCTCCACTCATAAAGCATTGCTGCAGGAAGATCTTTAATAAATATAATCTGTGCAACATAAACCAGAAGCATGTTGACAATGATCACAAGACTACTACTTTCATATCTGTCATACCTGAAGAAGATCTACGATCATAACTACAAAATCAGTGCAGAAACACCTGCAAATTCCACCACCCTTGGAAAGGTTGTACTATGGAGACTATTTGAACCTATTCAGCCATTCCAAATAATGGGTGCACGCCAGTTAATCTACACCTACAGAGACTATGGTGCAATGCGCCAGTGTGAAGGGTCATCAAACAGGTTTGTCTCCATCAGTCAAAGGGACACCAGATCTATGGTCACAATTTACCAACAAAATCAGCACGGACCCCATGTGTGGATTCCAACCTGTTAGAGAAGTTGCTATGGAGATTATTTGAATCTATTGAGCACTCTAGGTAATGGTGGTGAAAGGGCAGTAACATCTATACCTACAGAAACTGTGGGTTACTCCAGTGTGACGGCCATCCGACAATCCCACCTCTATAAGATTGAAGGGACCAGAAGTTAGAACTAATCTCTTCTTCTAACTGAGACCAAGACCATGAAGCACAACCCACAAATATCCACACGTCATGTGTTGTTAATTTTGCAGATGCCATCCAATGAACTAGGCTTATGGATGACCCTGCTGCTCCATAGAAGATGCCTGGTAAGACCTCCTGAAAGTTGGGTAAGCCTGCAACCTTTGTCAAAATAAAATATGACACGCCTGGTACTGAAACCGGGCCTCCATAACCAAGTGGTAGAGATTTTAGCAGATTCTGCAGTGCACCATCAAGGTTTTGTAAACTCTCAGTGGGCAGAGGCTTGTTGAGAATCAGACCCTGAATGCCTAAGCCCTTGTCCACATGCACTAACAAGATGACTGCTTGCTTGAAAATGTGTGACACGCGACTCAATGGCAGTGATGCCACAAGCATTGATCCCACCCTTGGCTGACTCAAATCTCCACCTCCACCAATCTTGCCAGGATTGGCAATCTCAGAATTTTGTTGCAACTGCTGCTCTGCACTTGAAATTTGAGTCTTTGCAGCAGTCTGTGAAACAAGAGTTGATGCCTTGTTCAAATTGTCAGCTTGTACACCTCTGGCACTTAAGTGAGAGTTTTCAAAGAGAGGAGACTCGGGTCTGTAACAATCAGCAACAGATCTCTTGCTGCCATGTGCCCCTGGATGGCATCATACCACCAACAATGCTCAGTTCAGGAATCATACAGCATAAAATTAGCTCTAGGAAACACATTTCAACAGTTTGTGGAAAGTTAAGTCAACTTTGCTGCTGTTCAAACTTGTAGTCCCTCAGTATCCCACTTTTCCTCATGCTCTTTTGCACAATACTTTCTCATGTGATCATGCAAATCTCAGCCTGTTGAATACAAATGAAAGATGAAGCTCAAATGAGAACTATTCTCACACCTCTCCTAAAGTGAACCTCATGGCCTTCATCATGAAAACAGAATCAAGACTTAACACATATAGCTCTAACAACATAGATATTATCCAAAGATATTATCAAGCTTAAGATGTTCAAATTCTTAGCAGAAAGATATTGAGCACCCTGCAAGTGAAATAATTAATCAGGAGTGAGACACCTAAACATGAAATAATTTGTAAAAGAAAACCTGAAAACTTGCTGTGTAGCTTTGCTGATGCCTTCCCATATCTGCTGATGAATTGATGGAGAGAACACACTTCTGCACCACCTTCAAATATTATAGGTGCATGTTTATTTTGGGCTGGATACAGTGCAACAGTTGGGTAGGATGCATCCTGCAACAAATAAAACAGAAACCATGTCCAAAGTATCACGAATAGCTGGAGCAGCTGAAGAACTCAGAAAGTAGAACATGGACCCATGATGAAGGTGAAACCAATGAGGATAATGGCAAGCTGGAAGAACACCAACCAGAAAAGTGTACCAGATGGAAATGAATGGTGAACAACTTATCACAGTCATTCAAGCTACAATCCATTTGCAGGAGTTGGGGCAGATCATGACTGTCATCATCCTCCACATTGTTGGCTGCACTTTGAGTACCATTTTCTGCATAAAAAACCACAGTTCTTGACTACATAAGTCTGCTTCAATCTTGGCCCCCCTTCTAGTACCCTAGTATCATCTCCTAGGTGATGCCATCAGCAACAATATACATAAACTTGATTAACAGCTTTATTTAGCTTTGACTGCACATACCTGGATCCTCCAATGTTTTTGACTGGTGCTGGTGTTCCTGCATTGCAGAATTTATCAGAAAGGAGGGTGTATCAGTTGCTGCCCATATGATAGACAACTTGAATCTCTCACATGCTACAAGCAGAGCACTCAGTCTACAGACACAGTGAGACTCAACAAAGTCATCAGCTTGTTTCCAGATACGACAGTAAATTCACAAAACCTGCACATCATGTGGTGACTGTAACCCATAAATGAAAACCCAGTTAATAAGTTCCCAGGACTGTCCTGGAGCAATTTCAAAGATTCCTTTGAACTCAGCCTAACATACCTGAGTAGTAGAAGAGCCCACATAGAATTTCAGGGAACGGTGAAGCTCCTGGACAATAAGCTCCATGCGCTTGCAGAAGCCACACCAGGGTGTAGTGAACAACACAACCACATCTTTGCTCCAGGCAGACCCAATGAGGCCACTTTCATTGCCTTGGACCCCACCTGCCTTCTGGAATAAATTTTTTTGGCCTTCGAAGGATCCTCCTGTCATGCAGCCAAGGACCTGATGGGAGAATGTATCTGCTGTGACACGGGGCACAGGATCAACCTTACGGAAATCCCGATTTACAAAGGGAGGTCGAGGACCTTCTCTCAAGGGTCTAGGAGGGGGCTCTGACCTAACAGTCTCTTTAAGCTGACCCATGAGAAACTGATCTATAAACTCTATCAGTGACAACTGAGTTAGGGGTTCCTCCACAGGGAATACATAGTGTGCTTCACTGGCAGGGTTGAGTATCACCACTGTAGGGACTTTTGTAGTCATTGTCAGTGTCTCTTGCAGCAGATCATCACCATCCCGGAAGAAAAAACTAATGGCAGGTTTGAATCTCATGTTAATTTCATCTTCATCCAGATTTCGGTGCTCTGCTGCAACCTTCTGCAATGACTCATCTGATTCTTGTTCAGTTTGAGAACTGTGCTCTTGCACTTTGTCTATCTTAGCCATCTCCAGATCTACTCTCCCCTGTTGTGATGACTCCAAAGTCGGTGCAACCTCAAGTGATATGTTATTTCTGTTTACACTTGGACATTCAGAGGCCAGTCCACCTTCACAAGAATTTCTTCCTGCATCCTCTACGAGACATTGATCGCCACCTAGAGGTGGCTTTGTTTCCTCTGCATGTGACTGTTTGAGAACAGATGGCTCCTCTGAGTCTTCTCTGTCACCTTCGCTGCCAGTTGTATCCCGTTCACCTTCTGGCATTCGGATTGAAGTGTTAGACACCTCCTCATCCCCATCTCTATCTGCTGAAGGTGAGGAACTTTCATGTGTGTCTGTGCTCCCCAATGACTGACTGGATGGGGTAGCAGTATCCACCTGTGAATTCAACAGAGATCGGATGACATCTGTCACACTTGGAGCACCAATCTGCTCCTTGCTGCTGGCAAGAAGCTCTTGGACAGACAGTGCAGGATTTGCCACTGGCAACTTGCTAGTAGCACCCAACCCTTTCACATCTCCCTTGAGCTGGAATACTACTTTTCCATTACCAGTTTGCAATTCAACAGCTCCACTACTGGACCTTCCCAAAAGCTTCAACAGATCTGCTGTCTCCAGCATCTGCACTCTCATTCTCTGCTCTAAACCTGCCGGTATTGAAGCCTCTAGAAATTCATCAGTTGTCATTTCCTCCTGTCTCACTGACTTGGAGGCCCCATGTGCTTGTGGTATACCTTTTACTTTTCTTCTGTGCTCCACCTCGGTGGCATAGTGAAAGGCTACATCTCTAATTACCTGAAGGGCAGTGTGACTGAGAGCTTGCACATAAGGCAAATGGGATGACCTATCAATGAAGAGTAACAGTGATGGCATATCATGCAAGAAGCTCCATAGAGCTGGTCCATGTTGTGGCAACCCTGCCCCTTCCAGCTGTACACATAAATCCACACACCAAACACAACAGTGTAAGATGCATTGCTTGTACTTAGGATTGAAACCAATTGATAAGATCAGGAGCAAGTCAAGAAACCAATAGTCAGGAGAATTTTTCTTTATGCCATTTTTCAATTGAGGAGAGACATGAGCAATTCAATTGCAATGCTGAAGAAAGATAGCAGAGTTTTGCAAGTTGCAGACTAATCCTCCACTACTCAACTATGAACCCCATTGAGAAGAGACAGACATTGCTGATACACACCTCAACCACATGAGAGGGGGAAACACCCAAGATGAAGGCTTCCACATCTCCATCACCATCACCAAAATACTCTGGTGAGCTGTAGAGATCTTGAACTTGTGCAAGCAGCTGCCATGATACTACTGCACCCGCCTCTTCAACTAATCCTGCCTCCACTGCCACACTCTGGTTTGTCAACCAGCCAAACCTTGCCCGGTGAGGGATCAATGCATGATTTGATGCAACTTTTGTGAAATTGCGATAGACAGCTGTAAAATGCTCTTTCTCCACCTGTTTTTCACAATGAGAATCACTAATTTCAGAATGTCCTCTTCGCTGCTCCTCCTCTTCAACATGGGGTGTGCTCCTCCTCTCCCAAGCGTCATCCAGAACTGTTCCTTGCAAATTGGATGCCACTGTATAAACATCCTCCTCCCATGTCCCAGAACCCAAAAAACCCGCCATATTTCTTGAAGGAACATGTAGCACATCAGTGACTACATCTTCCACCAGTTGATCAGACTCAGCAACATCAGTTTTCTTCTCTTCTTCAACATTGTTGCATTCCTCAGCATCTACTCCTGTTGAAGTTTCAAAACACTGCTTTTGCTTCAAGTTGACAGATGCATCATCTGCTAGTCCTTGTTGCAGTAATCCTACTACTCTATTGTTTGTGGGTCCTGTTTTCTCCTCCACGCTGTCTTCTTCTTCTTCCTGCCATGGTTTTTTTCTGATGCTGTGTGCCCATCCACAGAAGTCCAAAAGCAAGAATGCTCTGTCAGTAGACTCCATGAAACTTTTGACCACATCAAAGCTCTGCAAATGTTGCACTGGGAGATCATCATCAGGCACATGCATCACATGCCTGATGGCATGCAGAATGTGACCAGCTGTCAGCTGACCTCCATGGAAGTATGGAGTCCCTTGATGATACAAATAAATCCTCAGGGAGGAGGAGCGCCTGGCTGTTGGAGGAAGAAGGTTCAGCAGTGCTCGATCCTTGTCTATGTACACAAACCGCAACTGTAAAGCTGCAAATGCTTCAGGATCTTCCATCATTGATCTTGAAACTTGTCTCATCAGACTTCTGCCTTCTCCACACCCTGCTGCCCACAAAGAAGAAGCTGCTGTTACAGTCTAACGATGATGTCTCTCTTCTTCCTCCTCCTGCTCTACAAGTCCTTCATGACAATCCAAGCTACAACTTCTCTGCCCCTTTCCTCTACAGGCCTTTCACTGACAAATCAGAGGCAAAACAGATGTGAAAACAGACATGAAATTCTGTTTCACATCATAGGGGATGTGCATTGCTGCTGCTCCAAGCTTGAAAGGTATGGGGTGGGAGAAAAGAATTGACTCACAGGAGAGCATGGCAAAGCAGAGTGCGAAGTGATGGTTGTGGAGATCTGTGAAATTCTGTTCCGTCAGCTGCTGCCACAACCCATGATTCCCTTCCTTAGAACGCACAGAAGATGATGCTGATGCTCCTCCTGCTGATACTGTTCCTGCTGATGCTCCTTCTACTACTACTAGTACAGAAGAACCGAAGCAAGCTCCACATATCATCAGCAGCATGATGCTCCTCGTCGACAACAGCAACGTCAAGCATGTTATGATAAACCCTAAACCTGTCATGCTCGCCATGCACCATGTCTGCTGCATTTCTCTCTTTTGCAATTGCGTCTCCAGTGACCGACCTCATGTGAAGAAGAAGAAGCTCAGCTCCTCCTCCACCAGACGGGATGATGATGATGATGATGATGATGCACCACTTCATGCAAAGAAACAAACCATTGTGCACACACTTCTTCAAACACTTCCCCTATATTGGAAGCAAGGAAGCACGATGACTTCGACAACAACGAGCTCCAGCTCTCTCTCTCTCTCTCTCTCTCTCTCTCCCGTTGTCAAGCTTCCAGAAATCTTCCGAACACCAGGAAAGACAAAAATTGTTCTGCAGATTTGCAGCGTCCCGTAGCAATCTTCTTCCTCTTCTTCTTCTTCTTCTTACCTACTGTAGCTAGTCTCGGAGCGGCCTTCACAGAAAGAGATTCCCAATCTTTTTCTTTCTTTCTAGGCTAAGGGCCGAACCTCAAGGTGCAAAACCTGACCATGGATCCTGACCATCGCCTTTGAAGGCCGTGATACGGACTTTCCACGGCCGATGCTGCTGCTACTGATATGACGATGGTGATGATGATGATGCAGGTGCTGCTGTAGAATCAGAATCGGCCAATCTTTCCTTGAAGAAGCAGAAGATGATGTAGAGCTTTGGCGGTGCGCTGATTAGGGTTCGCTTCCATGACGATGGAGCTCAAAGTGAGAGGAAGGAATCGGGAGTGGTGTTTGTTGTTTCTTTCGCAAGAGCTCTGCAATCATGCACGCATACCCTTCGTGGTGAGCTAATAGCTGCTGCAAACATGCTGCTATGATGAGGTGGGGCGTAAAGAAGCTCTTGCTCTTTGTGTGAAGCGGGGCGAGGCAAGGAGGAGTGTTTTTTTTGCTTCAGTGGTGGTGGTGCTCCGTCTCCTTCTCCTCAGGGGGTGGACCGACCATGGCCAATATGAATTGTGTGAAATGCTGGAGAATCCCATCAACTCCATGCCGTGCAGCTCCCTTTTGTGCAAGCATCAAGAAAGAAGACATGACGATGATGTGGGGAAGAAGAAGGGGGGTACTTTTTGCAATGCCGTTTGCCAGAATTTGTGCCATGTCTCTGTTTTGGAGCAAGTCTGGTTCTTCAGTAGTTGTAGGAGTAGTAGGGTTGTCAAGCATGAGCAGTCTGGCATCTAAGGGATCACTCTTCAGTAGCGTGCAAGAGCTGAAGCTGGATGATGCACACAACAACAAGAAGACGCAGCTGCAGCAGCAGCTTCTTCCGGGCCTGGTGTATGCGGAGAAGAGCCAGCAGGAAATAGGAAAGGTCATTCCACAACGCAAGAAGGTGAGCATTCCAATCCTTGCAAGAGATGAGAATGGCAACATCTATCTGAAGACAGCAGGAGAAAGAGCAGGACCTGCAACACCATCATCATCATCACCATCAAGCTTAGGGGAAAGAGATGATGATGCAGCATCTCCTAAGAAGAAACAGCCAACCTTCAGGATTGCAACAGGAGTGAAGAAGCCTGCTGCCACCAGCAGTGGATTGCCAAGGTATACCAAAGCTGCTCGCAGATTCTATAACCAGAAGTTTAGAGCTGAGCCTGAGAGGTTGAGCAAGGTGCTGGCTGCTGCAGGAGTGGCATCACGGCGAGGTAGTGAGGACATCATCTTTGCAGGCCGTGTGAAAGTGAATGGGAAAGTGTGCACTCTTCCACAGACACCCGTGGATCCACTGAAGGACATCATATTCCTCAATGGCCGATCGTTACCCAAGAAGCCAGTTCTGAAATTCTACTTTGCACTGAATAAGCCCAAGGGCTACATATGTTCCAATGCAGCTGAGGGATCAAAGCCAGTACTTTCACTGTTTGAAGACTACTGGAAAATCTGGTCTCAAAGGAACCCAGGAATGCAAAGACCGCGGCTGTTCACAGTGGGACGGCTTGATGTTGCTACTTCTGGTCTCTTGTTGGTTACCAATGATGGTGATTTTGCACAGAAGGTGTCGCACCCATCATATGGGCTGACAAAAGAGTATGTGGTGACGGTGACAGAGAAGGTGAGCAAGCGACAAGTGCAGCTCATAGCTCAAGGAACAAAAGTGCAGGGTGTGCAATGCGTTCCCACCCAAGTGGAACTCCTAGATGCTGCTGAGCCAGGTGATGCCCGTCATCGCATACGGATTGAGGTGTGTGAAGGCCGAAATCATGAAGTACGTCAGCTTGTTGCCAATGCTGGTCTCGAGGTGCAGGGTTTGAAAAGGGTTCGAATTGGTGGTCTCCGTCTCTCACGAAAGCTTGCAGCTGGAAAATATGAGGTACTAACAGAGACACAGGTGAATAAGGTCATGGAAAAACCAGTGTAGTAGAATTGCACTCAGGTTTAACTTCTGTTCAACCAAGTTTACATGCAATTATGAAGGAGAGGATATGCAAGGAATACAAACTGCAGCTGGAAAGTACAGATTCAAGCCTTCAACGTACGATTCAGTTCACTGAACTCCTAGTAAGATCCCTTTGTCTTTGACCGTTTACACAAGTACAATTGCTTTTATCTGCTCAGGTAGTGATGGCAGCTCATCACTGCTATTCATGATGAAGCTGAAGCTCTGACACTTTGTCTTAAACAACTCTCATAAGCTTATTACTGCACTCATTCTTGTGTTTTTCCTTCAAAGTAATTTTGTTCCTGTGAAGACTGATATCTCTGCAATCTCATAGATGTATAAATTGCTTTGATCTGCTCAGAGCTGTTGTTACAAGGAGGATTTATTGGGTTTCTTCCTTGTGGACGTGCCCTTGATTTCATGAATAGCAAATTTCTGTGTGATGATGGTTGCAATTGTGCTCAAGCTCTCGTGATGATGCATACAGGGTTCTATAGTATTATTACACCCAAGTGCAGATCTTGTGAGTCTTCAAAAGTGACAAACTTGGAGAAGCTATTTAATTTAGAGGGTAAACAAAACCTTCAACATACTCATGTGTTAAGAAATGGCAGCCACTTTTAGGGACATTTATGACTCCACTTTGTGTGATCTATTGTTGGTGTTTTTAAGGGTTAAATATGGAAAGTCCTTTTTACTTGAAGACCAAATAATTGGCTCAGACTAGGGACATGATGCAAAGTTCATTGGGTCCTACATTTTGAGGAATGTTCAGCAGGTGTTACCTGTGAAGCATGAGTTCATCTTTTGGGAACTTCATGGAACATTTCCTAATTTAACAAGCATTCATCTGGTCTGACATTTTGAGGAATGTTCATTGCCACAAAGCCTTGAGATTCACAACCCACAACTCGGGATTTCATGTGTAATATTATAGTTTATTGGGGTGAGAATTTTGAAAATGGCAAGTTTTTATTACATTGATGGGGTTCACAACGCGAGTGTAGAAAGAACGACATGTTTAGAGGAACCACAAATATTAAGCCACAAAATGTACTACAAGGTGTTTGAAAGCACTTATCACAAATTGCTTGGAGTTCGATGGTTGTATAATGTTTGTCCTGTTAGTAACATTGGAGATCTTCAAGTTCTTTGGATATGGTATAAAGGTCAACAAATCATTTTTTTGTCAACTTGATTTACACACTATGTTGAGGTTTCTACCTCTCTCTTTAAGCTATTTTAAAGCTACTGATCTCTTGATTATAGTCAAGCTTATCTTGCCTACTACCTCCCCGCATAGTCACCCCCTTGGCAACATCTGCATGGTGGAATGGTCGTGGGGAACGCTGTGAATCAAAAAGGCTCTTGAGGGACTGGATCAGTCAGGCAACAGCCATTGGGAATACAGTGAAACAAAAAGGTTCTGTAAAAAGAATGGATTGGATGAGGAGCTTCATGCACTACTGGTATTGAATCTTCTTCTAATTTTTATACCAGCTTGGTCCTGGTATTAGGGTTGAAGTCTGGTTTTTAGCTGGTATGTGGCAGGTATATATATGTACCTAGTATTGGGATTAATATCATATTCCTGATATTGAACTAGTATTATTGCCTCATCAAGTCTGTACCTGGCAGGCACTCATGCATGCGAGGCTGGTATTGGCCTTAGGTCATACTAGTCTGGTTCTTTGGTTCTTTGATATCGTCACGTCTAGTAGCAATCTATATACATCAAGGTTCCAGCCTTGTACCCACCCAACACTGGTTTCAACTTTGTGCATCAAAGGGAGAGCCAATATGCATGGAAATTGTGTCACACGTTTGTGTTGTGTAAAATCAAAATGAGGTATCAGAATTATTTTTTTCCCTCAATAGAAAATTTTGTGTGCATGTGCATGCAAACTGTCTTCACAGGCTTTTTCTGTTTCATGCAACTAACTGCATATCCCAAACTGTCAATCCCTGACTTCTCTCACATGAATTGTAGTTGGCTGCTGAACTGAACATTCTTTCTATATATACTAATAAAAAGATAATTGCTTGTTTTGCTTGTTTGGATGTGAGCATTGCCATAACCCCATCTCCCCCCCTCCCCAACCCACCGCTCTCACTTTTGGTCCCTGGGAAAAGCCTTCAGCAAGATGGTGTGCAAATTTGTGGGGTTCCAAATTTTTGGACCAACAGATGAAAAGTCAGCCATTTGGATGAGAAACATCCACTCCTGGTCGGTCATCTAGCATCGCCCCTAGTATTCATTCGTTCGTGAAGCTCCTCTTGGAGCTTAGTAATCGTGTGTCGGGTGTGGACCGGGTGTGTGCAGCAGGGGAGGGAAGTCATCAGCTTCGTTGCCGCCGCTGTCGTTGCTTCTGCCGGTTCTTTGTTTTTCCTCTGAACCCTCCTCTAGGCGCCCTTTGCGGCTTGCGAGCATTGCGCTAATTCTCGCTGAATCCCGATTCTCTCGCCTGTCTTGTGCGGCCGACCGTCTCTCTCTCTCTCTCTCTCTCTCTCTCTCTCTCTCTCATTTTATTTTTTTCAGATTCATAACTGGAAGCTGGAAGTTGTTGCTCCGGGAGCTGAGGGGAAGAGGACCGACGCTCTGCTGCACGGATGACTTCTTTGTTATCAACGTTCTTACGAATCCTTCGTCAGTTTACGGTTTTTTTTTCCTTCTGACATTCGTTTTTTTTAATGTTTGCATGATCGGTTCGGTGGCAACAGTTTGGCCGACTGCTTACACATTATGGATAGGATGAACCTTTTCCAGGTCTTGCGAAGAAGTTTTCAAAAGAATTACATCATACATCACGGTCTACACATGAGCGTGCAAGTCTAGTCGCCATAGCCCCTTCAGCTTTTACCCGTTTTCATCGTTATACAGTGTTGTTCTTATTAATGCTTTGCTCGTATTTAGAAAGTGAGAGCAGAGGAATGCTCACGGAAGAGGAGTAGTTTCTATTGCCTTGTAAATTTAGTACCACGGATAGATAGGCCCTCCTTATGCAACAACTTTCGAAGTTCTCTCTTCAGCATTCTGAAACAATCTCTGATTCCGACGTTCCGCGAATATTATACGAGCAGAAGTGCAAACTCGTTTTGACCAGCAGCTCCTTCGAGTACCGAGTTCTCTTGTGTTCACGACTGCGCCGATAATGTGTCTGAATTGAAAGCTTGCTAGATCGGTAACGTCTGTCAATTACTACCGTAGGCACAGGATTTCTAGATTTCGGAACTTGTATATTAAGATCGGAAGAGTTTCACATGCGTAGTTCAATATATCTTATTTCGCCGGATACTGATTTGTTGCGATCCTTGATTGTTTGTTATTGCTCTGAGCATTCTTGATTGGATCCGAAAGCTCGCAGGAATTTTTTCTTTTCCGAGTCTTGATCGATGAGTATTCAGTACAGTTCAGTACAGTTTAGTAAAGTTTTTTCGACGATTATGCTACCCTTATGCTATCCTTGAGCTTACGAGTCATGAGACATTTGCTCTTATACTTGCTCCATTTGTAGACATCGAGAATGCAGTGATGTCTTCTCTCGAGCTTTCCTTGCATCTCTCGCAGAAATTTTGCAGCATTTCAACGACGCTTTGAAGCTGTTCTGTTCAACGAGCTGTCTCCGATTCATTTGGTTCCATAGGTCACGCGTATTGCGCTTTAAAGCTTTCCGATCGTCGACAGTCCTATGATCTCATTCTTAGCGACGATTGCTTCTTTCCGAACTCCTCATATACTAGTTCTAGCATTCCTCTCAGGTCGCACCATTTTGTCCGATTTCCTTTCTTCCTTCAGACGAGCTGCATAAACGAAGCCGGTCAGGAGCCGGAACTGTAATCTCTCAGAAGCTATCACCAAGCCTCCTCGGAACTCTTCGGAGAAGAATCACGTCCACGCACACGTCGCCGGGATTATTTCTTTCGTTGTTCAAGGTGGACCCGCAGGCAAGAGGGACTCGAAACGTGAGTTCGAAGAACGTCTGTAAAAGGAACAAGCAGTGCTAATTTACAGTGTCTTCGCTTTGATTTACTCTCCTTGCAGCACCTGCACTGTGAAGGTGCAGTGGGAGGACCAACGGGGACAAGATAGCTCAACGTCGGATTCCGGCCTAGAAATGACAGCAACTAGGATGCAGGAAGAGACAGATCCAGCTGCAGGCCCGCACAAAATACCCAAGAGGAAAAACCTCAGGTCGCTGTTCAAAGAAGAAGATTGTAGAGATACAGCCTTAATGATTTCAGGTTTGAAAGAATCGCTTGTGACTAGTACTGATGACACATTAATAAGGGCAGAATCTGCAACAAGGGGCATTCGTGAATCACTAGAGTCTCACGAGGGGATTAACAAGCTAGCTGCTGGTGTAAGTCTCGTGCAAATTCTACAGTCCTGGGCATGCAGTAGCAGCAGTCAAAGAAGTTCTTCACCTAGTATCGCAATGCCAGAGAAATTAGTGGAGGCTGAGAAGGCGGAGCAGGAGTATAATTCTGATGTGAACTTTTCAACCCTTGTGGTGCGGGAAGGTGACTGCTTGTCAGAAATCTCCAGACTAGTGAGAGTGCCAATCAATGTTTTGCAGCGTGTGAACAGCATTGCCAATATTGAGTGCCTCAAGGTAAAAATGCAGTGCAGATATAAGAAGCTCTTATAATTAATCTCTCTAGGCATGGTCATGTTTCTGAATTTTCTGTTTGTGCAGTTTTAGATTCAATTGCCCTGAAATTATAGCATCTGTGCATATATAGGTACTTTCTCAGTTTACCTGTGTCAAAAACCTCGCCTGAAATCCTGTTGATAATCCACCCATGATGTGCAAATGTCCTAGGGTTTGAATTGGAATTAGAACAAAGCATGTGTGTGGCAGAACTTGACATGCATTACATTTCTCTTATCTCACCAAGAAAAGAGTGCATAACAGAGGATAGAAAGATTTGATGATACTAACTGACATGCCATACCAGTGCACAGGATGTACAGAGTACATGATCTACATGTAGAGCTTACATAGAGTACATGGCACTGAAAGGAAGGCATGGTGCCTGTTTGCAGCCTGGCCAAGCTTTGCTGATACCAAGAAACATCCCCAACCGAACCAAACGAAAACGATTCTGTGAGTATTTGCTCCTTCCCCTCTGCACTGGGTTACTAGACTTACTCGTATCTGTAAGCTTTCCAACCAGTTTGAACCTTCATTTGTACTATCTTGTACATGCCACCATCAGACCTTCCTCATTATGCAAAGAAATTCAGCAATTATCAGCCAGAAATATGCACAAAAAAATAATCAATAGTGTAAATTATCGGTTACTAGACTTGCACCTGTAGCTTTCCATCCAGCTTGAACCTTCATTTGTACTACCTTGTACATGACACCATCACACCTTCCTCATTATGCACAGAAATTTAGCAATTATCATGCCAAGAAATGTGCACAGAAAAATAATCAATAGTATGGAACAGAGGAAGAAGAAGTCTGTTTTTCAATCTTGATGTTATGACTGTCAAAGAGCCATTGGACAAAATTGGAATGCTGTTCAACAAGCCAAAATCTGGAAATGTGCAAAGTTTTCAACCACAAACAACCCATAATGTTTTATGGCAACAGAATGGACCACAACAGACTTAGTACCTGCTATCAAGTTGGAATTGCCCTTTCCATGCAGCATGTGCATGTGCATGAAGAGTCCTGACTAGATGTATGTCAAAGTAGGGGACAACAAGAACAAGGAGGAGATGAGAGTCATAGCCAATTGGGGTGACACTCTCTGGAGCTTGGCAGAGGATTATAACGTGAGTGCTGATGAGATCCGCAGGGCCAACAATATGTCTCAGGTTCTCAACTTGTGCTTTGGCAATTTCTAGCTATGAGCTTAATTGTGAACCTTCTTGTGAGCTAAATTATTGTCTTTGGCAGAAACCTTATGGTCAGAACCAGGTAGATTTGGCATAATCAGGAAATGAATATATATGTTTGAGGTACCTGGCTTTGTGAATGGACATGCATACAAAGGGGCTCAGGAAAAAAACTATGTAATCAAAGTAAAAGACAGAAAATTCTTTAGAGTATTAAGATTCAGAATTGATGAAATTCCTTTTTCATCACTTGATTTGCCAGTCATGTCATGTGATATCTCTTGCAGGATCTGAACCACCTGTACTTGGGACAAGAGCTCATCATTCCAAGTCCACAACAAACAAACTGTATGACAATGTCCAGAGGACCACCCCTGCGGTATTTATTGCGACCAGAAAATGTTGCAAGCATCCCAGCATTAAGACCCTTGATTCAGAATAAGTTAGTGCAAGCACTTCTGCCAAAATGGCAACCAGAGTCATTTGGTGTGCCTTGCCAAGGTGGCTGGTTCAGTTCCCTCTATGGTTGGAAAGGTGAGATCAGCTCCTTCAATTCAAGTATGTATTGACCCATGCTTTCAAGTGGTAGTCTGCATGGGAAAGCAAATAAGAACTAATCAATGTCAATCAACAAATGATTGTTTTTTGGGAATCCTGCAAACCTGTTTGTTTACTTTCTTTGTTTTCTATGTCTTCACTTAACACAGTTGAGCATCTGACTTTCCCCTACTCCATCTTCCTTCTTTCTTCCTTGGCTAGGCAGTTGGTGTGCTAGGAACTGATTTACTGGTGTTCAACTGTAGATGGGCGTTGGTACTTTCATAATGGTATTGATATAGCACTTGAACGAGGGATGGATGTGATTGCTTCAACCAGTGGCAAAGTAAGTATGAAATAAAGCAATCTTCAGTTTCCCATATTTGGGTTTTGTGCAAGAATCGTGAATTTGACCCCTTTCACATGTACACATTTCTTGGTTCAATTATGTTGGAAGATTATCTTTGCTTTTCCTTGGTATGACAGAATTCTTTCCTTGTTTCTAGTTTGTCAGGAAAGCATTGTACTCACATCAGCACTTGATCATTTGGTGAGAAATTGGTAGTCTCTCCTCCAGCAGACTTCTTTCTCTATTGATAATGACTTCTTTCTCTATGATTGTCATGTTGCATTATGCAGGTAACATGGTCAGGATGGAAAGGTGGATATGGAAAGACAGTATGCATTGATCATGGCAATGGATTTGTTACTCTTTATGCACACTGTGATGACCTGCTTGTTCAACCTGGCCAATTTGTACGAAAATCTCAAGTCATTGCACTCTCTGGTAGCACTGGGCAATCCTCTACCCCCCATCTTCACTTTGAAATCCACAAGGATGGTAAAACAGTTGATCCTCTGGTTCATCTTCCTCCAATTTATCATCACAAATAATTTTTTTGGAGTTTGTATCTTTTGGGATATTAATAGAGTTAAACTCAATTTCCTTCCATCCCCTGAAGTTAACCCCCTGAAGTTAACCAACCAATCAGATTTGGTGATGATATTCAATAATCAACCTTACAGTTGATTGTTATTCCACAACTTCAAATTTTAGAGTCATTAGCAATTAGTCTCAGTCACCTTCTATGCAGAATGCAGATATTATCTCTTTCTTGCTCTGCATCAATAAATTGACCACATTGCTGTGCTTGACTTGGCATTCAGAACACCAAACAGATGAAGTCTTTGGAAGGGCTCTTGGCTTAGTTAAGACATTCTTCCCACATCAAAGGAAGAGAGTAGTTTGCTGAATTTGAGGATTACAAATATAAGTCTTTGTATAGATTATGTCACAACTTATGTGGACAGCAGGTCACATTTGTGATCTGTGCTCTGAACTAGAAGTTTCAAAAATGGATTACTTTTGAGGTATGCCCGTTTTGCAGTCATATTACTGAAGGCTACATGTTGCTTTGTTTCACTTTGAAACATCAAAGTGTGCTCTGAGTTGCTTTTGATTTGAATTTTTTTTTAGTTTGAATTGCCTGAGTGTCTGTGTGCTGTGAACTCAAAGCTTTGAAAACTGAGCTACAGTTTTGGGGTGGTTGTGAGGGGGTAACAGTGAAGGTCAGGAAAATATTCGGTGTGTGCCCTAAACCTTCCACAAAAGTTTTGAAATAATCTCTAATCAATGTTCTTACCTTTGTTTCAGTCAGGAGAAATAAAGCTTTTTCTTAAGGGGTTGCAAAGTTTTTCACTGGGAGATGTAAAAGCCAAGCATTTTCCTTCTCTTTGGTTTTTCATTTGTCTCAAACTGAAAAACAAAAACCCATATGAAAGGATGAAGCAAGTATATGCCATGAGTTTAGTATACGATGGCTCTGTTCTCTTGGTCAACCTCTAATGAAAAGTGTGCCAAGAGTTCCATGGAATGATATTGTATGTAAGAAAGATGCTAACTGTAGTTTAACATCTCTATGTAATGAGTGGCAGGACTGGTGAAACTTATCAAGGACAATCATGTCATTGATGTATTGTGTCTCTCTCTGCCCATGTGGCAGAGACAACCTAGATCACATGGGGTGACTGGTCACATTTGTCACCAACTAACATCTCTGGCTCTGAACTCTCAACTCTCAAGGTAAAAATAAGTAGTTTCTTCATGAACTGGTTGAGAGGACCCACCAATCCAACAAACTTTCCTTAAGTGCCAATAATCTGTACAATAACACCAAATGAACTGACAAGCCTGCTCCTCTTGTGGTTGGTAGATATGGCCAGTTTTTGAATACTGTGAAGCCCCTCTAGTTTTGATAAGTATCCCCTGCTTTGGAGAGTAGGAGTATCCCCTGCTTTGGAGAGTAGGAGTATCCCCTGCTTTGGAGAGTAGGCATGCTTGCATAACAAAAATCACATGCATTGTTTATTTCAAATCCCTTGGTAGCTGTTGGTCTGACCTCCCAACTTCAGTGCCCTTCAGCACCATCTGCTGTTGTACTCAGCAGGGGTAGCTCAGAAGAGTGCCTTTCCTACTACCCATTGAACAGCTCAGGAACTGAAGAAAAAAATCTCAAATGTTTCACAAGTTGTGAGGGTCTCACTACTGTTTGCTTGACTATTCCATCTTTGCTTTTAGGAGTATGGTATGGAGAGTCAAGACTCTAGACCCCAAGTCATGTTTGAGCCATTGTGGGAGCCTATTATGTTTTTTTCCAATATCTGCCAGACCTGTATATACATAATCTGTGTTGTGACAGCTTCAGATCTCTTCAAATTAGTTCGCATCTTTGTTTTACTAGGCTATGATTATGAAATTTGTGATTTCTGGGAATTTTCAAGATATGAATCTATATTCAAATACTTTTACATATTCTTTAGGTAACCAACACATATCCATAAGTAGTTTTTGGTTCCATGTTGCACAAGTCAGAGCCAGAAATATACTCCGAACTTCCATAGATTTTGAACCAGAGCCCTCATCTGATCTGTTTGTATATCTGCAACTGGGACTCTATGAAAAAGGGTCAGAGTCTTTTGGTATGCTCCTTTTGCTTAAAAGTACCAACACCAGACTAAGTACCGCAAGTTTATCAAATTCTAGTGTTGATCCACTTCATGAACCAATCCAAGTTTACAAAGTTTTTTGTATTGAAGAGAAAGTCACAATGGTGTAAAAGTATTAAGTGTCCTTGTGTGGCATAGTTGGTAAAAGAGGAGTCTCCTCCAAATGGACTCCTAATCTCAGAAAGGAAAAACCAGTGTACTGTTGCAATGTGTTATCTACAGATGCATCTCTACAGGTGAAGCAAACAATTGTGCCAATTGAAACTAGAACAGAAGATGGAAGAAGAGTCCCAGCTTTAATAAGTTGTAACTTGCGTTTACAAAAGTAAATTCCTATGCCGGTTCTTGACTAATCTCTCTCTCTAAGCAAATTTGCAGGAGCCATAAGAGTGGCATGGCTCTGGAGCAGAAAGGAGTATGCACTCAGTACCATGGACCCCCTTGTGACACGTAAGCCAATCAACCCTAAGCCAAATTCTCCCTGTCCAAGCCACCACCCAAAATTCAACATCAATACTAAATGCCTGTCCTTCCTCATTAATTGAGAGACATATGCTCCATTTCTCTCAACTTGATTGCGAGGATTAAATGAATTTCAGGGATGATCATTGTGGCAATATGTAAATGACTATATGCTAAAAAAAATGGCTACATTTCAGGATGGGAAATTTACCAAGTGCAACAGTGGCTGTCCACACTTCAACTGGCATGAGGCACCAACTTGTCGTCCAGTTCAAGATATCATGCCTCAGAGATTATCGTGCATTTCCCCAATCCAATGGTGGTAGTACACATGAATATTAGAACAGAGCCAAAAAGTCTAGCAATGAAAAATAATTTGGGGAATAAATTTTGCCACTGTCTTCTATTAAGTGCTCCCAAGTCACAGCTCCACTTCCTGCATTTCCTCAACTGCCAAAGATTCTGTGCCTTGACTCGATGCATAAGGTTGTGCCAACATATCCCTACTCAGGTCCATTGGCACTGCCATTCCACTTCCCTCCGGTGCACTTAATAGTGGGATTGGCGGTGGAGATGGCACCAGAGAACCAAAGAAATGCATGTCATTTGTCAGCGGTGATGCAGAGGTTGAAGCCACAGGATGCACATACCTGCTGGAGCCATGAAATTCATTGTACACACCATAGGGTGCTCTGTAAGTATCTTCTTCCTCACTAGGGAAATGTGAAGGCTGGAAGGATGTTTGATATCCATCCCAAGACGCAGATCGAGTGCGCACTTCAGCACTGGACGTGGGAGGAACTCTCCTACTACTACTGACAGGAGCATGACCAGGGGATGCAAAGCCACTATCTGAACTTGGCACTCCAGGTAGCATTGTGAAAGAGGTCGGGGGGGGAAGATGGCTTGTATCTGTGATTATGTTGTCTGAGTTTGCAGTATCCAAGTATGTTCCCACACTAGAGCTCTCATCTCTGCTTCTGAAAGCTGTACTGTCATTTGTGGTGTTGTCAATCTCATTTGTGGTCTCATTCAATGCAGGTCCTGGTAATGGTGTTGGGATAAACATAGCAGGCATGGCTGTGACCCCTCCCCCTGCTACTGGTGCTGGAACAAAAGGAGAGAGTACTGGTTTCAAAGTACTTGCACTTCCACTGGTGTTGAATGTGTCCACATACCTGCAGCAGATCATGATTTACACATGAAGAACCCCCTCTGGAAGCAACTCCTTGAAGATCAGGGACTTACACATTGAACCAAGCAACTACAATACCAGCTAAAACTTCACAAGAACCTTAGTACACAATAAGAAAAACTCTGATATTGAGAAGAACATAAGCTTCACCTGGAACGGACACCCTGTGACCGTGTCCGAGAAGAATGAGTGGAACTACTAGGAGGAATTGGAGGGGTGCCAGGCTTGGAAGAAATAGCCTGTGTAGTGACATGACTTGTCTCTGGAGAAGTGGACGCCACAAAGTTGGAAGAAATTGGAGGAGGTGGCAATGGCTCCTCAGGTGGGAGTTCCACACCTTCTTCCACCCATCTCTTGAGCTTCTCATCATATCTAAATTTGTTGGTATCTCCAAGTTTTGCCTGCTTGATCATCAACCCACTTATAAGATAGTATCATCAAGCTAGCTTTACAGCAGATGTCCTACCTGATGATCAACTTGATCTCATCAGAAGTTGTGAAGAACATCTTTTCACACTAATGAAATAAAAAACAGCTGTGAAAACTCTTCTCTTTGCACATGGAAAGCAAATAGCTGACATGCAACATGTCAGGTTTTAAATGCTCATACATCAGACCTTTGTTGTGTGAGAGGTGAATGAAACCAAGCCCACTGCCTTCTGAAGAATGGAGGAGCCAAGACGTCCCAAGTGGTAACCACCTGCAGCTACACTAGAAGGTGATCCTGGAATCCCCTCTGCTTTTCCCTGCATGCCATCCATAACCTCTTCCATGAGTATACGGGAATGGATACCCAGAACATGGTTCAATTTTCATGGAAACCCAACCCTTTGAGTTGTTCATGTAAGCACAAACAATACCTCTTTAGGACTTTTGCTGAAGTCAGGTTCAGAATAGCTACGAGATGACATGTAGCGCTTTGGCTCCTTAGGTAAGCGCTCCATGGAAGTAGCAACAGAGGCTGCTGGTGCCATAGGAACTGGAGGTCTCTGTCCATGACTTGAGCCTGGCTGCACTTGGTTGCTCAAGTTTCTCTCCTCTACACGTTGCATTCCATATCCAGGGACTTCTGCTGTTGTGGATAGGGGAGGTCCACCAATCATCCGTGAGATGCCTCGGTCCAGAGTACTAAAAAATCGACCAACAAGTTTCCCTGGTGCCAAGTTTGACCCATGCGCATCCTGCCACAACCAAAATCAAGAGACATACGTACATATATCACCTGCTACACATCTCCAAAACCAGGTACGCAAGTAGTGAACTGTTTATTGCCCCAGGAGTGTGCTACTATTACTGGTATACCCAAAATGACAGCCAGCCAGCCAGCCAAGACAGACATAGTCAAGTGTCTTTACAAGAAATTTTCCAAAGGTTTCTGCACATGATTTCCTTGAGTCAGAATTACAAATTACTCTCCAAATTTAGACACTCTTGTGAGAAAGAAAAAACAGCTACCTGTGTGTGCATTCGAAGACAATCCTCCAAATCTGTTGCAGCCACTCTACAAGCTTCCATATCTGGAGAGCGGCCTGCTGTCTTTAGGGTTTTTAGCACAGCCTGGCAATATCTAAAACACACAGCACAACTTAAGGGTCATGAATTGACTTGACCAACAACAAAGCTTTCATGGAGGTTTTGAAAATACTGCAAACTTATGTGAGATATGAACAACAGAAAGTTCATTACCTGCAGACAAGCGCTGTTAGAATCCAAAGTTACATGATTATATCTGAGGCATCTGGTAAAATCTACAGCATAAACAGATGTGCTTTCCAGTTGATTAAAAATACTCTGAAGGAGCTAGTGCAAAGTCATGCGGAGTGAGAGAAACTCACTAAGAGAAGTGAGGTACATGAATAATACAACACATACCTCAGTGCTTCAGCTGTCTTTCCAGCTTCAGCAAGCATGGCAGCATAAACAAGTTTGTAAGGTTGAAAAGGAAGGAGAACAAATTGTGGGTTGCCCAGCACTTTTGCATACTCAAAAATTTCTGTACGCTGTTGTTACACATAGAAACAAAAAAACAGTAAGAACTCAGAGAAAAGTCCTAATGGTTTGGCAAGCACTAAAAATGACATAGCTAGTTAAGAAAAGTTGATTAGTATCCCCTCATTTAATGAGCTTGTGACAAAGCACGTGGAGGGTTAAGCTTTGTGAGGAGAAAATCTAACACAAAAGACACTTTGCTTCAAACCCTTCTCAAATTTTCTGTCTTGTGCGAGGATCCACTGATGATTGATTTTCAAGCACCATTTTCACAAGTTTGTTATAAAGAAGCCACTGCCATCAGAAGGCTTGCCTGAATAGCATCCACAGCGACGTATGTCCGTGGATTCTTGCAGTGGTCAGCACCAATTAAACACAACCTTGCACTCTGTGAATATGACTCCAGAGTTGCATCTGCAACCAGATAACAAATGTGCGCTGCATTCACCTGCCGATGCAGCACACAGAGAGTAATGGTGTCACACCCTTTCCCCCAGGTCTCCATATGAAAGCTGGGAATACAGAAAAAGAGAAAACACAAAAAGCAAAGCATGGCATGCAGATCTGCAAAGCTTGACAAACATTAAACCCCACCTCACCACGAGCCCGCCACAGGCAATCCCCAAGATGCAAGATTACACGATCATCACCAGCCGTGTGATTGGCAGCCATTATGGCAAGATTTTCTTGCCATTCTTCCAGCATTGCTCCAACTCCAACCTGCAAAGTCTCAACAGAGGTCTGCAAGCTTTGATTAACTTTGCCCCATATAACACCATGTACAATTACCATTAGAAATCCATAATGGCTGGTGAACTAGCAACTACTCGTGACCTAAATTGCCAGGCATATTTGCAAAACCTTTGTATAACCCTAAAATGGCAGCCTGCACTAACACTAACCACCATTTTGTCAAGAACTATTTTATTCGCAGATCTCCCCAATGAGATTCCTGAGCAAAACTTCACTACATACATACATACATACATAGACACACACATATATATAAGATGGCAGAGAACTCTCCACAAAAGCATTTTGAAAGTTAACATGTCAATGAGTGTGGTTCTTGTGAAAAGTAATTACAAGGGTGCAACATGTTTTAGCTCCAGGAGCAAAGAAACCATCACCACAAAAAAAGGATAGATAATAACCAAAAAAAACTGCAGCTGCTGCTATGATCAAGCTCATACAGACCTGTGACAAGTTGTTGCTACTTCCAGTGGTATCCATTGTGTGCTTTGCTCCTGGCAAAGAAGTCCCGGAGAAAACATCAGCAGGCTGACCAGCAAGCAGCAGACACAATGTGCGCAGTGGTGATCCCTCCACAAACTGTGCTTTTGCCATCTCTGTGGCTGTCTCTGTATAGAACTGCACCCCAAGTTGTGTTTTTCCAATACACCAACTCATGTGATTCAGTGACCAGTAATGACAATGTGTTCTGTTTCCTACACTTGGAGTGCCTCCTATGTGAGCTATGTTGTAGTTAAAAACACAGGCGAATTCTGATGCCATTGTGGGTAGAATTCATAAAGGAGCAAGACACTAACCTTGTCTCCAAGTTGGCATGCAAGAAGAAGAGCAGGGCCCCACAGCTGCCCTTGTTGTGCACACATCAAGGCATCCTTCTGTTTTCCAGCAACCAGGAGTTTTTTCATCTCAAGTGCTGTGATCTGTTATACAGCACAGCACCCAACCATGTGCTTGTGAGGCTGGGTCCCACATAGAATGACAGCAGAAACTAAGAAAAGGCAGGCTGACAGCCAAGCCTCACAGAGGAACAGGTAACCTCAAGTATGTGATCAGCAGGTATGTTGCTCAGTAAAGAGCACATATTCTAAACAGCAAAAAGGCACAAACAGAGACTTTAGCAATGTCCTGATCTGTGACCCATGAATTTGTATTTCTACCTGCAGCTGTTGTTCTGAAGGCAGGAGCTGCAGAGATTGAGAGTACACCAATGTTCCCATTGTCCATGCACTCTCATTTGCTCCTGAGGCAGCTAACAGCTTTGCCAATGCCGCCTCCGGTCCATCTTCCTCCTGCATAGCCAAGCTCCCTAACATCAGTTCCACAATCATGAAACCACAATCCTACTGAGCTCAAGAAGGGTGTCAAAAAAGAGGAGCAGTATGTACCTTGGAGGAGATTCCAGAGGAAACTGTGAGAGACCTTAATTTGCCATAATGCTGACATGCTATCTTAAGCAAACCCCAAAGGAGCCGCATTGAATCTTGTGGTGAGCATGAGGAGATGCAGTCATCAATCCATGCATGCAATTCTTTGGTGCTCGTTCCACCTCCCATCAACGGGCCTGTCCAGTTGTTTGCTAATCCTGTGTAGACATTTAAGGCTTGAACCTGCACTGGGCCTGGTGTCCAGGCTTGCCCACTTACTATCGCCTGCCCTCCATACACAAAACCAAACCTTGTCAGATTCCTGGCTATCACCCAAATTGATGACTGGATAGGCTCAAAAAACAAGTGTTGTGACAGTACCTGATCACCATTGCTGGTGTGGAGTGTCACAGGGTCCTTGAGCTTCATTGTCACAAGCTTGCCACCAAATCCAAAAGTTGCAAGAGAATGTGGAGGCCTACCAACAGATGTCTGCAAGGCCTCATACAGACTCCTGGGGGGAGAAGATGATTGGGATGAGCGTAGGCCATACTGATGATGTGCATTACCACTGCCCCAAGGCTGCTGAGGATAGTTAAATGTTTGTGCAGAGCTGGTGTAGTTATAATTCATATTTGATGGCTGCATGTGGGTCATGACTGAGCCTTGGTGCCCATCTGCAGATGCCACACCCCAGCTCTGAGCACCATTCATCTGAGGAAATGGTGTTGGGTTCATGAATTGCTGCTCATTCTGCCATTGGCTTGGCACTTGGGCATAGGTCTGAGCATAACTGGCATTGGGTGCATATCCTTCACTATGAAACTGTGACTGCTGTTTCAAATTCTCCTGTTGCTCGTAGAAAGATTGAGGCTGCTGCTGTTGCAAGGACTCTTGCTGAGAGTAAAAGTATTGAGACTGCTGCTGCTGCTGCTGCTGCTGCCAGGACTCTTGTTGCTCATACCAAGTTCCCTCTCCACCATACTTCTGCGCTGAACCTGTGCTATTCTGCCAAGGCTCAGGCACTTGGACCCACGTTTGGGCCTGATAGTCCCAGGTCCAACCTGGATATTGCTGTGCTTGCATTGCTCCATTGTTTGATGCCCAACCCTCTTCCCCAACTTCTGACTGCCCAACACCAACCTGCTCTGCCTCATTCTTGCTGATAGGCAAGTTAGAGGGATCTGATTCACCATTGTGAAATGCTTTACCTTCTTGATTGACTGTTGCACTTGCAGGATTGCCTCCTCCTCCTTCAACCTGTCGCCACTCACTCACCTGGTAGTCATAATACCAACCTGGGTACGGATTCTCCATGCCTGATGGCTCTCCAGGTGCAATTTGTGAGTGATCTTGCAGACCTAAAGCTGCATGTTCCACGGAATCTGTTGGCTGTGGACCTTCTTCATCTCCCTTTTGTTGTACTGCAAACAGCTGATACTGTTGCACCTCCTTGGTTATTGCAGCAACAGCAGCAGATTGTTGCTCCTCTTCTTCACCTGCCACAGAATTCCAATGGTTGTACCTCTGTGGACCAACAACTACTCCCAGTTCAGGGGACTCCTGCAAACCTATCCCTGCACCAACTCCATCACGTGTTTCAGATGTAGTTTCAACTCCACAAAGTCCTCCTCCACCACCAGTTCCACCAAGTCCTGCAAACTCAGTTTCTGGAAGCGGATCTGTGTGCCATTCAAAGAAATCAACATCGGAAACCTCTTTAGAATCCAGAGATCCTTTTGGCTGCTTCTGGAGGGGCTCCAGATCAGGGACCACCAACTCCGTAAGAAAATCTGAGAATGACCCAAAGCCAACCTGATCCCTAAAACTCTTGGCAGACACCATGTTGAAATCACTCCAATTCTTTGTCTGCACCATTGATCCTTCCTGCCCCTCCACCCCATGTGAGGATGATGATGATGATGATGCGGCTGGAACCAAACCTGCTCCATCTGCTCCTCCATGTTCTTCTGGAAGACCACCACCTTCCACCATAACTGCAGCACATTTTTCTTCATCCTCTGTCAAGTGACCATTGCTGTCAGGCATGATGAGTGGAACCCGATGATCATCATCCAGGCCAAGAAGAGCAGCTTCTTCTTCACAGGCTGCCGCAGTCAGAAGTGCCATTGAATCTTCTGATCTCGAAGTAGTAGTATCACCACCCTCTGCTGCTCCTGTCTCCAACCCCATCATCCCTGGCACGCATCTCACCAACCCATCAACTTCATAGCCTCTCTCTCTCTCTCTCAGCTGCTTCTTCCCTTAACCCCACAATCTTGCAATCCCAAGCAAACCCTGAGCTATCACATACATGAGCATGACATGAAATCTTTCGTGTCCATCTCCATCTCCATCTCCCCCTTCTTCGTAATCATCATTATCATCATCATCTTCTTCTTGTTCTTCTTCTTACCTCTCTCTTTCTTTCTTTCTTTCTTTCTTTTCTCTTCTTCTTCTTCTTCTTCTTCTTCAATACCTGATTCACACCCACAGATCCATAACCTTGAGAAAAACCATGGATTTCTCTTGTGTGCTCCAAACTTCCTCAAAACCAACCAACAGCCCAAAACCCAAAACTACAAACCATGAGATTAAAATAAATAAAAAATTCCACAACCGAGACAAAATCTGGACAACCTTCACAAATTCAACAGACAAAACACAAAACACAAAAATAAAAAAGCACCCAAAAAGACATTTCTCCAAACCCACATCCCCTTTTTCTTTTGGTTCATCAACAACAACAACAACAACTACTACTACTACTACTACTACCACCACTACCAAAACTGATTAATCAAACTAGGTAATGCACAACAACAACAACAACAACAACAACAGCTTCATTTTTTCAGCATCAATCCAAAGCTTTTCAGCTGCAACACTCTCTCATCCATCATGGATTTCCAGGCACAAGAAAAGCCCACCCAAAAAAAACACACACACACACACACATACATAAATACATATAATAATATATCTCTCATTAGGGTTATGAGTTATGACATGATTCTCCTAAAGAAAAACAAACAAAAAAAAAGAATCAAAAATTTTCCCTTTCTCTAGCCAAAAAAGAAAACCTAGAAACCTTTTTTTGTCTTTATTTATTTAGGTAATAACTAATAAACTCTCTTATTTTATCTCTCCCCCTCTCTCTCCTCTCTTTCAATATCTCCTCATAATAATTCAAGGCTCTCATTCTAACAACCTCATTGGTCACATAGGCTTTAATTTCACCTCTAGGTCTAGGTAGGTAGGTACAAGCCTACCTATTTCATTTCACACACCCCTTTTATATTTGTGTAAATTTTTTTTTCTACATTAATTATTTGTGTATTTTTTTAACCCTATTTTCTAATTGTGTTGGGTCCCCCCACCCCCCACCCCCACTTTTGGCCCAGTGTTAATGGCAAGGGTATATGATGACCTGTGATGACATAGTAGTAGTGTTTGCAAACCATGGTTAACAAATGAGAACTTTCTCTTTCTTTAGAAAACAAAGAAAAACATGGAAACCTTTTTCTCTACAAACTCTCCATCTCCCCCACTTTCTTGTTATTTTTCCTTCTCTCGCCAAAATTTCACCAAGATTTTCTTCTCGTCTCACCATTTCTTGCTAAGTTAGGTGAGGAGATGATGAGTAACATGATGATGGGGCAGGTGAATGAATTAGGTGTGGTGATGTGCTACTTACCCATTGGGGTGCCAAGGGTAGAGCCAGATCAATTCAGGTTGTTTCCTGCCATTCTATTTTTCTAAGTTTTCATTATTTGTCTTTGGGCCTTCCTTCCACCCGTGTCCTCTCTTTCAGTGGCATCTACAAAGTAAGGAAATTTTATTAAATTTCAGTATGAAATGCTGAAACCCAACATTTAATGCACAAGGTTTGAGAGTAATTATTACAGTTGTACAGGTTGGGGTTAGTGAAAATATATGTAAATATATGTAGCAGCAGCGAAGGCGCTCGAAAAAAGGAAAGACAGGATGAAACTCAGTTTACCACCAAAATTTGACAAAAAACTAGTTATTTTCCATTGTTAAATTTTCATTCCCAGTTATGCGCTTGATGCCCTATTACGCCAAAACTTCCCCTTCTCGCCCACTGCTCGTGAGACTTTACAGATAACTCTAATGGGTAACCTTATGTAACAATCAAAAAGATATTGACTCTTGGAAATTTTCATCATATGTTTGGTCACAAACAGGGTTTGTCAAAATTTATAATTTTTGAAAGTCAAAACCAAACGTAGGTCTGAAGGGAATGAGGAATGGGTATTACAGAGGTGAAAGGATATTGATTCATGTATGAAGTTTGAGATGTCCTATTATAGGATGTATTTCAATTGCAAGTGAAATTGAAAATAGTCCAATCTCATGTGTTCACAAGAGATTGGATTTTATTTTTTGTAAACTCCCCTTATGTTGGGAGATTTTATTTGTATTGTTTTAAACTCAAATGGAGGTATGCAGATGGCTATAGGTGTGTTAGGTGAAGAGTTACTTACAGCCACTTTAGACAAGGGTCCAAGGTGCAGGGTCTAATGAAATTGAGCATTCTTATTGGTCAAGAGCTTTAAATTGGTTCCAAGGCCTTTAGACAAAGGTCCAGGACAAATCAAATTGTGATTTAGTCTGCATGGCATCATTGTTAAGGGAAATCCAATTGGTTCAAACCAAAAAAAAAAAAGCTTTAAGGAAAGCTCATGGTTTAGATAACCAAAGTGTTAGGGTTCTTTAATTTCATAGCCATGGTTCTCAAAAAAAACAAAGAACTGACTTTGATATACACATAATAATAACCATGGTTCTCAAACGATCAAATGATTGATTTTCGTGAAGCCCAACACTGGTTAAATCATTACCATATTGCTCATCCAATGTTAAGGGCAAGACATCATCCTAGGGGCTTGTGTTGACTCCTTTTGACACCAAATGAATTAGGTAGTTAACCTTGGGGAGTTTAGGGTTTAGGGTTTAGATAATGCAATTTATGAACTAGATAACCAGCCTGCTTGAGCCAGTTACCGGACATTTAACCATCCCTCTTGATAATCAACCAAGATGCCTCTTTTCATCCATGCATAAAACCAATTACGAAATCTTCATCCATTTTCAAAGGGGTTAAAAGAATTATTGGGCCAATGAGAGTCGTTAAGAGTGGATGTCATGGCCATTGCTCAACCCTCCTCCAAGGTTTGACCTCAAGTTCTAGATGTAAAGGACTTGGGAGAAATTGTCTAGTGTATTTGGAGGGCACCTCGTATCCATGAATATCACTTCCTTCAAACAAGCCTCTTTAGAAGTAAAGATCCCTCACACTCTTTAAGGAGTCGACATAAGATCCTCCTTCATTTTAGGGGGGTTATTCAAAGACATAAGGTGCTTTCCAAATACACTTAAGAAATTTCTCCAAAAGGCTTTTTAGATATGGTAAGGCTGGTTACGATGCCTTGACGAGTGTGAATCAAACCCTAAACCATGTGCAATGTGGTGATGTCTCCATGGGTGTAGGGCGGGTATCAAAAATAGTTTAGAATCGACCAGGGTTTCAAGTCGGTTCTTAGTTTAAATATCGTTAAGTATCACCAAACCCTGTTTGAAACCTGCTCACCTTTGCTTATGTGGAAGTGTGAAGGTGAGGATACAAACTTCAAAGCTCAATTTGTTTCAAGGTGAGCTTTTAGGTTTTTCTTTTGTTTGTTTGCTTTCTTATCATCGTGAACATGTATGTATTTGGATTTTTTTGTTTAATATGTTTTGTGTGTGAATAATAATTTTAAATGTGTTAGTTGTGTGCAAGATTTATTGTTCACATTTGATTGTGTTAGTTGTATACATTACCTGCACATTGTTTTAATATGAAGAGGGGAGAAAAAATGAAATATCTTGTCATTATAAATGTTTATAAATGTTTTGATTTCATTTTCATAGCATACATATGTTAAAATTTTATTATTTTGGCGAAATATACATATATTCATTTCTAATTTTTTCAACTTGTTTTGTGATAGTATAAAAACTAATGGATTCGAGTCAAAATGAAAACATTATCATGAATGAAAATGAATTAAATGACAATGAAATTATTATGAAGAAGATGTGGAAAGATCAAAGGAAAATGCAAGTTTTCAAAAAGAAATAAACAAACTAGAAGAAAATGAAAAAATTATGCAAACAATTTTTGAAAATTTCCCAATCACATCCTAAGAAATTAATGACAAAAACAAATATATCATGTGACCCCTTGGACATCCATGAATCAAACTTAATTGTTATAAAGATACAATCTGTGAATTTTGACAAAACATATTCTTGTTCTGTTTTTTTCATCAAGTTAAGCAATATGTCTTCAAAAAATTGTCTTTTAGAAAGGAAGCCCATTTGAAGACATGAATGTAAAACAAAATGTTTGAACCAAACACTCTCCACAAGCTAAAAAGGCATGTGATTTTCCATAATCAAAAGGTTAAAGTCTTATAAAAAATCTTTTTGTTGCACATCATTTTTTTGAAAAAATATTTCATAAAAATAAAATTTATTATTACATAAATTGATAGATTGGGCTTCTTCTTTGCAGGTCATTTTTCAACACTTCTTACATTATTCACTTCTTCTTTAAATTTTTTTCAATTTATGGAATGGTATGCATCCACATGTTTTTTCAAAATTGTTATCCCATATGTTTTATAATATTTTATTATAGCCTTTCTTTCTTGAATAAGTGCAAATATATAGTTACTACAACAAATAATGCATCTCATGATTTGAGAACTAACCCAAATAACATTTGTCCCATCATTAACACAATAAAATGCCCGACATAATGCATTTTTGTTACGCCCTCTCCATTAAATGTAGCCTAAAAAAAAGATTATTGGTTTATTTTAAACAACAAAGATTACCAATCAAACTTCGGCTAATAATTTGATAAAATTGTTGGATCAATATGGGTTGAGAAAAAAAATCATTGCGTACATAAAAAATGAAGGGTCAAATCTGAATACCATGATTATTACTTTGAAATCTATTGTAAAATCTAAAATCTTAGGTTTGGATGAAAGCTTTCAAAGCATTTGTTTTGGTCATGTTTTTTCCAAAGCATGTCATTATGTTACAACTGATAAGAAAGTTTACAATCTTTTCATATTTGTTCCAATCAAATCTAGATAATCACATTTGTAGAAATGTACAACTTGGCCTAAAAAATATGGGAAGGGCAAATAGGAATAAAACAAGGCTTGTGCAAATTGTAATCTTCACCCAAGAAAGTTAAATATTTTAATGAAGACAAAATATATTTTTTATTTTTTATTATTTACATATGTTCATTTTTTAAATTTAATTGTGCTTGTTGGAGATATTAACATTGCATGTGTAAATTTGATTATAGGTTTGTTAGAAAAAACATTATGTTCCAAAAAACATTGTAGTTTAAGGATGTTAATATCCTTTGTTACAATAAATAAAATATTATTAAAATTAGTTTGAGAGTTCCACCTTTTTTTACATAGCACATTTTTAAAGTGATTATGGATTTTCTTTCACATGTGAATGCTTGTGTTTTGAACCAATGTAGTGGGCACAAGTTACTTTTTTATGCATTGCAATTTGCTATGTCTATGTGTTTAAAATTTAGGGAAGAACTTACAAATTTGTGACCAGCACAAATCCATTTGCTTGATTATAATTTTGGGGTTGATCTTGAATTGGCTTTGTTTGCTTCCAACATCACAAAAAAATTTGTATTATTTTGGAATTTTTTCTGTCTTTTCTAAAAAGACATGGATAAAAAAAAGTTGATAACATGCTGTCTTTGTTGTTAGACCCTAAGTTTAAAAGCATTCATCTACTATCTTCTTTTATTGGTCATGAGGTGTTGTTATTGCTAAGGAACGTGATAGGAAATCTCTATATCTTATGTTTATGAAATGTTATCATCATTTATGTCCAATGGTAGGAACATAAGTTGGTTTTTTTTACATGGCAAACAATTATTAATGATTGCAATTTGGATTTTTTCTAACAAATTACCAACACAAGTGAGCCAATGAGAAAAAAATGCATTAAAAAATATATAATTTTCAAATGTGACCACATGAATCCCAAGGAAATCAAATGTCCTCTTCAATAATAGAGGAAGCATTCAACCATGTTTCCTAAAGTTGGTATTTTTTCATCAAATCCTAGGCATCATAGGATCACAAATTGAAACAAAAAAATTTCTTCAACAAGAATATTTAATAATATAAAAAATGTCATTTACAATATAAAAAATTTAGAAAAGATGATTTTTGTGAACACAAAATAGCAAAGTAATCTTAAAGTTGGTTGTAAATCACTATTTAATTTGGTGGAATTAATTGAAAATGATTTAGGTTTAGAAAAAGAATTTGAGGGCTTATTTGAATAGGATGAAATCCTAGCCACATAAAATGTTCAAATTAAAAAATATATCTATATTATTTGCATTCAAATTTCTATCATTTTTTTATAATTCTAGTAATTTAAAAAAATATTGGTAGAACTATTGATACCCAATTTTTGAAAATCAACTTTGAAAATTGATGAATTTTAAATATGTGGAAATTGGGACTTTGATAACTGGTTGAAACTTTTTTCAAAATTTTGAAATCTTTCCCAATTTTTAAAAAGGTGAAAGGGTTTGCATAAATGCAATTGAAAGCCAAACTTAATGATTCCCAACAAAAACCACATCTCCATAGTCATGAGGATTCCAACAATGGAAAACATTCTTTTAGTTCAATTTAGTTAGTTGGGATTCCCAATATTTGTTTTATAAATGTAGCCATTGTTGGAAACTTTTTCTTTTTTATTGCCACCATGTCAAAGCATATTGGCATGTTTTTACATCAACAAGATAACATTGAAATCCACCAAATTCATGGCACACAATGTCCTTATGGGTGTTTGCACTAATGTTAGTCTATTGGAACAAATCTTGAGAATCCACAAATGAGTCATTAGGACAATCATCCATATTGGGCATTAAACCTTTGTAAACCTCCAATAATAGAGGTAAAAACAATTGCTCATCACAATTTACAACTAGGGTAGGGTAGTAGTAGTTTTCATGACCAAATAAATAATCACCAAATGTATGTTTTTGTACTTGGGATCCAACATCAAAGCTAACATGTTATGGCCTTTTTTCTTATCAAAATCATGCATAAAGGAAATACAAGGCAAAAGGACCTCTAATACTTAGTGTTTCATACGAGAAATGAGCTCCTCCAACACAAAATCAAATACATTTAACACATTTTTAACAAGGCTATTAGGTAGCTTTTGGTGGGGAAGGTTTTCACGAAGTTTTCAACATGTGGATATAATCAAATGGAGGGCATCCCCAAGGAGCCAATGCTTTCAATTGTATTTCAAATCACACCTTTTCATAATTGGTGAAAAAAACTTTAACAGTAATGTTTGGGTGAAAGGTAATTTTGTAATGTAATAGTCTATCAACTATAACATAATCTAATGGCATATTGAAAAATCAATGCATTTTAGAATAATAAAACACGAACTATAAACCTACAAGTAGTAGCAAAATGCAATCAATGCCACATTAATTAAATGTCCACTACCACCGGCACAATTTGTAGCCCATGAAATTGACCAAAGTAAAACATGAAATAAAATGTCATACCTTGTCTTAACAAGTGCATTTCATTTTTAGGGCATGAAATTAGAATTTATGCACGTTTTAATTATCCCATGTTTGTATCCCTTCTTCAACTTTTTTGGCCAAGTAATGCATTTATGGATGTCAACTTGCATAATCTTTATACATCCATAGGACAATTCCATGGGCAACTTTTTCATCCATACTAGCATATTAACAAACCTTTGATAAAGCATGGCCAAAACATGACTCATCAAATGGTTCCATCACGGCTAGGCTTACAAATGAAACAATTGAATTCAAAGCACTTGCACAAGTCTACATATTAGAGCCCTCATTTTTAACATAAGCAAGGTTCTTTTGCATAAAAAAAACTTATTTAAAAATTATGATAAACCTTGGTGCCATAATTGCACCACTAATGTTGGACATTTAAATAATTCGATAGTGACATATTTGGCCTCCCATTTGTAGGACATAAAATTAATAACAATAACAAAGACATCATTCGCACCATTTGACATCCATAAATCAAAGGTGTAAGTGGTTAAAATATAATTTGTTAATGTAGGTTACACATAGGTAAGCCTAGTTTCCTCCACTAATTTAAAAAGTGCATCATCCAAAAATACCTTTTTATAAGGAAAAATCGTTATTGGGCATAATCTATATGCCATTTTCTGTAACCATATGGACTAAATAGTCTTCATGGGAAAATAACCTTTGACGACAAATAACATCACATCCACCAAGGAATTGATTTCATTTTCATTAAATTTTTTGAACTAATTCGTAAAATAGAAAAAACTAAAAATGGCATTTGGAGTCATATGTGCTTACTTTTTGTTTACTTCATGAGAAAATGAAGTAATAATAGTTGCCTTAATTTGTTCTTCAAGGAACTTTGTTATCAAGGTGGTGTGCTCAATTTTAGTTTGTGTTTTTTAATGGTTGTTATGCAATTTGACTTGTGGTAAACAATAAAACCTTTATGTAACCTAGTGCACAATGCCAAAATCACAAGACCAACATTTGCTATGGCAAATTATGCACTACATTTTTTGGTTTTGAAAAAGGTTTGTGAGTCGATTGTTCACTTAAGAAAAACCCATGTTAGCAAATTTTGATTGTGAGGTTTCCAAGCCACATGTTGCTTCCACAAATTTGTCAGATGGAACTCTGATATGTATGTATCAGCAATAGGAATATTATTAAAAGTTTGTAGCTTTTCATTGTCTCGTGGCATTATCTCTTGCAAGAACTAGAGTGTTTAAATTAAGATTTCATATATTTAGTGTTCAAAATAATTTGTTTTGAAAAAACCATCAAACAAGCACATAAACAAGTACAAGGGTTAGAATCAAACATGAAAAAAAATAATGCGAAAAAATGGAGTGCAAAACATTCAAAGATAAAATATCAAAGCTTGTAGCTTCAAGTATTGGTTTGCTCCACACACCCACATTCTTCCCAACTACCTTTTTGCCTTGGCAAAAAGGTGACAAAATCTAAATTATGCATCACCAAAGCCTTGAACAAAGATGTAAACTATACAACAAACACCAAACCAAAAACCAAAGTGTGAAACAATAAACAAACAAAGGTGGAGATTGGAGATGTGAACATAGGAAACCAAAGCATATAATCAAAGAGCTTAAAGTTCTCCTCCGACCTGAACTTTGTTTTTGTTTGTACAAATATGGAAATTGTACCACAAACACCAAATTAGAAACCAAAGTGCGAAAACAACAAATAAACAAAGGTGGAGATTGGAGATGTGCAAATTGCAAACTATAACATAGTTGAAAAGCTTAAAGCTTTATTCAAACCCTAACTTTATTTTTTTGTTCTTTTGCAACATATGCAACACAACAAAAGGAAAACACAAAAAGGCTTTTAAAAACCTTCCACGTTGCTTAAAAACATGTCTTGATAAGCTAAAAATTTAATAAAGTTGAAATAGCAAATTTTCAAAATGCAAAAGACTTTAGAAGTTTTTACTTTATTTTCAATGTCAATTTCATATAAAGAGGTGAACTCCATAATTTTCATCACTAGTAAAGTCACATTAATTATTGGTAGACCTTGAACAATAAAAAAAAAGGTGATGCAATGTTCACAATCCACCAACTTGCAAAAACATTTATTGTTTGTTGAGGAGACAAAGACATGAAGCAACAAGAATGGGGATATGAAACATGAAACACACACTTACCCTAACCCTAAAATATATTGTTATTGAGTATACTCTTTTTTTTAAATTTAGGTTTTGGACAAATACCCTATCCATACTTAAGCTTTAGAAATCATCTTTGAAGTGAGAAGGAAAAGGAATAATGAAAAAACAAGAAGAAGAAAAATAAGCTTTCCTTCTTAACAAATGAGTTTTTCTTTCTTCTCTTTGGACCCCTTCTACTTTCAAACCTCATAACTTTCTTAATTTTTATTCATTTTAAACAATTTAAAACGCCATAGGAGCGCCACCTAAAGTTTTACAAATCTTCTTGGAACTCTAATAGCAACAAACCAACATACAAGAAGCTTTTTAGGTGTTCCAGATCATGCCTTTGTAGTGTTCAGTGGTTTTTGAGTTTTTGACCCCTCTACTTTTGAAGGGCTGGAACTTTGTTAATTCTATTCCATTTTTTACGATTTTTCATGAGCCAGATGCGTCAGTAGGAGGGGTTCAAGTTTTGTTTGGACATCAGAAACAATGGAGCCCTCCCCTTGGATCCAGCCTGCCCTGAGCACTTGAATACACACATTTTGATGAAACTCTTAAACCCTAACACACTCTGCTTATGTTGGCAGTAAGCCCTGACCATACACTTAAACCCTAATGCTTTTAGGGTTTAATGTTATGGTCAGGGTCTCCAAACCCTAATCCTTTTAGGGTTTGGAGCGCCTTCTGCAGTAAATGACAGGAGAGTTTGGAGCGGGAGATGTTGTTTGTTGTTGTGCAAGTGCGGCCCCTTTCTCCCCTTTCGAGGTTTTTCGCGCCGCGCGCGCGTGAGTGACGATGGTCATGGCTTCTTCTGTTAGCTTGGATCAGCTCGTGGTGGATTTCCTGCGGAAAAGGGGTTTTCTGAAGACGCTGAAGTCGTTCATCTCGGAGACGGGCTTGGTGAGAGCTTTTTTGCAAATTTTTTTCCCATTGTCTGTTTTGAAAAACGTGGTGTCCTGTGTAAATGTAATGTGGTGGATCCGTGTGCGTGTTGTTTGTAGAAGTGCAGTAGTTTGAACTTGTGACTAACTCCCTTCGGTTCTAGAGCTTCTTTCCTCTCCAAGTAATGATGGGAAAGGGTGGGAGAATTGTGAACTCCCTTTTTGAGCCTTAGTCATCTTCTCTGTGAAGGAAATTCTTGTGGTTGATTTGGGAATCACTTGAACTGGATCCGAGACACATTGCCTTCATGGGCAACGAGTTTGTAGAAGTTCGCTCAGTCAAACTGGTAGACCCTAAGTTTTTCTTTTTGCTGCTAGGTTTTTTGCAACAAGATGTGGTGCTCAGAAGTGTTTAGGGTTACATAAACCCTAGTTGAGCATTGTACTGTATTGTTCAGATGAATCCAGAGGCGCTTGATTAGTGAAGTAATATTTGTTTCTCTAATACTGATGAGGGAATGGAATGTTTGATATGAATGTAGAAGGGAGATTCAGGGAATTTGGTTCAGGAGGATCTCACAGCAATTTTCTCAGCTTACTTGTCAAGTAAAACAGGGTCTGCTCTCTCCCTCTGTCGCCCTCTCCACGATCCAATACAACTGTCTGTCTGTCTGTCTAATTATGCTCCAGTTTGCAGATTAGTCTCATTTTAAAACTCTTTGGCAGCTCTGCTCTCTCAGATTCTATGTTTACCATGAGTATTGTGCTTTCCTTTGTGTAATGCAGTGGAGTATCTAAGAAACGGAAGACAAAGGATCAAGGCTCCAAGGAGCTAGCTGAAAAACACTCCAAGATTTTGCCTGTATTGAGCAAACATGCAAGTTCTTCTGATGAGGATGAGGAAGATGACCATGGGGTGTCAAAGAACAAAAGCAAGGAGATCACTGGGAAAATCCAATTGAAGAAGCTGACAGAGTCCAAGTTGAAGGTTTCTAATGCAGAGAGTCTGAAAGAGGCCACAAGAAATGGCAAAAACATGATCAAAGCAGTGAAACCTGAGGCAAAGGTCACAGACAGCTCATCAGATGATTCAGAAGGGGAGGATGAAGGCACTCCAACTGCAGTAGTTTCAAATGGGACAATGACAGTGAAAGATGCAGAGACTACCACATCAACAAGCTCAGATGAAGACGAAGATGAAGATGAAGTTGATGAAGTGGTGGATACAGCAGTGAAAGTGGCTACAGGTGCTACTGCTGCAACAGTAAATGAGGTGGAATCATCATCAGATGATTCTTCTTCAGACTCAGATGATGAGGAAGGGACTGTGAAACCTGTTGCAGTGGTTCCAAAAGTGAAAGCAGCAATTGCTTCTAAGGTGGAGGAAGAGTCAGAGGAGGAGTCTTCTGAATCTGAAGATGAGGCAGTGAAGGAGCCACAGGTACAACGGTCTGAGGCAAAGACAGAAGTTGTTCCATCTACCAAAAGGGAAAGTGGGTTGTCTGCACCTGTGACAGTGGTTCCTGCTGTGAAGGGGGCAGCAAGAGTGGCAGTGGAGGATTCTGATGAGTCGTCATCAGACTCATCCAGTGACGAGGAGGAAGACATCATGCAAGATGTGGCAGTCAAGGGCACAAGTACAGTTGTTCCAGATAAGGTGGTCCTACCAAAGGTGTCAACTGCAGAGATTTCTGAATGCAGTGATAGCTCAAGTGATGAAGAAATGGAAGTGCCACAAGACTTGGCAACAACTCTTGCTCTTGTGAATAAGCCAGTAGCAGCTAATAATAAGCAAACAGACTCTTCTTCTTCAGACTCATCAAGCGATGATGAAGACGAAGAACCAGTCATGAGAAAGCCAGCCAAACTGACTACAGCTAATGGTTCTGAAGCCAATCTGATTGCTGCAGCATCCACTGCTAAGAAAAACATAACATCTTCATTGTCTTCTTCAGATTCCTCAGATTCCGAAGCAGATGATGAAAACATTCCAGCTAGAAAATCAAACACACCAGGAGGGCTGGTTCCAGTTCAGACATCAATGCCAACCTCTGGTGTCAAAGAAATAACATCCCCAGCATCATTGTCTGAGGAGGAGGATGAAAGCAGTGATGAGAGTGTTGAGATCAAAAGTACAGGAGGAGCAGGTCTAGGAAGGGCAATCAAGGTGAGTTATGAGAGGTAAAATTTGATCTGTGTAACATGTAATTGACCTTCATGCTATTTTTTTCTGCTATGCCTTCCTGGAAATACCTCTGGAGCACATGTGTCAGAATTGGGCAGAAAAAATGCAAAATGCAAATGCAAATGCAAAATGCAAATGCAAATGCAAAGTTTGACTTATTACCTGCCCTGATTTCATCCTCATGAATATAAAAAAATTAAGTGAAGATTGAAGGTGATTGAGACTTTCTGGGTAGGTTATTTTCACTGTTGGGCTTAGGGTTTAGGATTTAGGGTTTAGCCAAGTCACATCCCAGGAACAAAGTTTGACTTGGCTGTACGCTTTTCTGTGTTCATTTCTTTTCTTTCAGGCATCATCCTCAGACAACTCTTCAGACTCATCTGATGAAGAGGCTACAAAACCTAGTCTGAAATCAAGGGAGGGAAAGGCAGCAGTCTCTCATGATTTGGGAGTTTCGGCTCACAAAGGTAGTGTGCAGGTCACATCCGCCAACCAGGGCACAAGGAAAGAAGACAAGAAAGATGTGAAAAAGCAATTAGCAATAGACTCTACTGTGAAGAAGGGGAAGAAGTCACATAAAATGGTGTCACCACAGAAGGATGTAGAAATGGCAGACACTAGCAAAACTGTTGCCAACACGCCTATGGAGGTTGATCCACACCATAAGAATGGACTTACTGGCAACCCTAGCAGCAAGAAGAGGAAACCAGTGGAGAAGGGAGCTGATGTGAGTCCTGCAAATAAGAAGGCTAAGGTTGAAGAGGTGGTCAATGGAGAGCTCAACAGTGCAGGGGACAACAAAGGAGAAGAGTTCACAAAGAATTCGTTACCTGAGAAGACAAATAAGTCTGCACAAAGCAAACCCTTAGTCTCAGCTTCCAAAGACACTGTATGCTGTTCTCAACTTGCCAGTCACATTGATGTCAGGTGTAGCAGCTCAGTCTTTGTTAAAGTATGGACACATCTCTCAAGATGTTGTTTACTTCAGAAAGTAGAATGTTTACTAAGGGTGTAAATTGAAGTATGCTTAGTTACAGTTTGCAGGGAGTCCCAAAGAGAATATATGTCTGTTTTCTGTGGTGTTTTGGAGTGGCTTTCTCCCTGATGTATTCTTCAAGCTTTCAGAAGCATCAAGCCAATACCCCGAGTAGATGTTACCTCCCATAGCCATCCTGGCTATAGTAGGGGTTGCCATGTTATACCCTGTTGCTGAAAAACCATGTAGGTACCAGGGGATTAAACAATGGGGAGGTTTGGGCAACATGTTTGATCCACTTCTGGTATGGTGGTTAGGAAGTGGTTTAGGGTTCAGGCAACATGGTTGCTCCACATCTAAAATACTGTTGCTCACTGAACATGCATATGATTGTCACTGTTGTTCAAATTGCTCCTCGGGTGTTTCTCTACTTTTAAGGTTTGGATCTCCTGTTATGTTCTCAGATCTGAAATAATTAGATCCTTATTATTGGGTCTCTTGATTCTGTTCAGATTCATTAGAAATCATAAGTACTTATGAAGATTTGTAATTTTCTCTATCTGTTGTGTTCCTGTGTTTGAGCAGCCTACCGGTGCAAAGGCATTTCAAAGGGTGAATCCAGCAGAGGTAAGATCCATAACTCATATCATGTTCTCTCTTGCCCAGTTTCTCTTCTGACTCACGTGTTTGAAATAGAGTCTGAACTTCTCCAGAGTGAAATCTAGTGGTTTTGTGAGTGAATTTCTGAGAGTTATTTGTGTAATGAATTATGAATGCAATCCTAGTTCATTAGTGGAGTCTTGATTAATGAGCAAGAGTTGAATGTGACAATGTGCTTTATTTGACTGCAGGTGCAATTGTTGGACCCCAGGCTAAGTGACAACTCCTATTGGGCAAAGGTGTGTTCAAGTAAAAGTTCCTGTACCTTCTTCAAGTATGCACTTCTGCTTGGTGCTTGTACAACAGCCATGTGAATGATGTCTGCTAATGCTACCTGCTTTGTAATTTGTGGTTGTTTGATGAGAGGTGGCAGTCTGGAGCAGAGGACGGGTGGGGTGCTAAGGCGCAAGAGGTTCTTGGTCAAGTTCGAGGAAAGTAAGTATTCCTTCATTTTTTGAGGATAATGTATTGGGAAGAATGTGGTTCATTATGTGCTTGCATACAGATATGGAGTTTTACTGATTATATTATGAAAATGGGTCCCTTTCCATGATTGGGAAGATTCTGTGATGGCCCTTTCAGTTATCTAACCCTTCATAATACTCTCATCAGTAAGTCTGACACATTTGACGAGCCTGACGAATGGTTGTTGCTTCTCACCTCCTCTTATAGCACTTTGACAAAATGTTTCAGACTGTGTCTTGAATAGATTTGATTAATTTCACTGTGGGAATCATGTGCAGGAATTTTCGGCATGAGAAGACAAAGAAGAAGCGTGGTAGTTATAAGGGCGGTGTAATTGATCACCAGTCACACTCGATCAAGTTTGCAAATTCTGATGATGAATGAGTCTTTATTGATGTTCGCTTTGCAGAGGCTTCTGTAGGCTTAACTACAAATCTACATGGAGATTTGAGGGTCCAACCTGATCCTGGTTTAGAGATAGTCCCATTGTATTGAATTCAGAAGTTCTGATGATGGATGAGTCTTCCTTTCCTTGCCAAAAGCTTTTGTAGTGAAGGATAGCTTACTTCAAGGTCTGTGGATGCACAGCAGAGGATGGAATCCAAGTGGGTCAGATAATAGGTTTAGATTGTCTCAACCAAAGCTGTTTGATGTTTCTGCCTTTAGAGTCTGCATAATGATATCTCAAGGGCTTCTCAAGGAGTTTTTCTCAAGTAGCTTTAACCATTTTCTAGGAGTTTGCAGCTTGCGTAAAAAGCAGAGTGATGTATGGCTGACTTCTTACAAGGCAATGGTAAATGCATCTGGATGCATACTAAGACCAAAAACTGTTGTTGCACTTTCTAAAAACAGAAATATGTTGGCAGAACGAGATTTCAATATGAAACCAACTACACAATGGCAAACAGATAGAATTCTCTATGTGGATGAGTTCAAAGCCCAGAATCCATGAATTAAGGGCCACTTTAGACGAGGGTCTAAGGTTCAGGGCCAACGAGTTAAAGCAATCTTATTGGTCAAAAGCTTTAAATTGGTCCCAAGCCTTTAGATGAGGGTCCAAGACCAAAAAATGGCAAATTGAGGTAAATTGAGGCTTTAAATTGGCACCTGTTTTGGAGGTAAAATCAATTGGCTTGAACCCAAAAACACTGCTAAAAGGAGAGCTCCTGATTTGGAGCACCAAGAATCCGGCTAGGGTCCAAGGTATAGTCAAACTCAAGGATTCAATTTGATTCAAATCAGTCCAAATTGGTTCCTAGGAAATTGAACACTGGACCCTTGTCTAAAGTGGGCCTAAGTGTAGAGCTGGGACAAGCCACCAACATGACTGATCATAGGTGTCATTGCCTCCTGCTAAGTAGACTGCCACATATTTCATCAAGTTGCTCAAGATTTCATAAGCTGTGGGAACAATTGTGAACAACTCATGAGTCTTAACTAGTCATCCATGGACATTGACTTTAGCATATTGTAAAGTCATGTTTGTGGTTCTTTGGACTACGTATCTGTGAGAGGCTGCTGGTTAGTGAAAGTAGTGAAGGTGTTGAAGTGCCAAGGCTATTTCCAGTAACCAGCTGCCTCAACCCAATTACCAGACAAAACCAGTGTCCTTTACATCTATAACCTGCTCGGCAGATGGATGTTCATGCAGCATGCCTAATGTTCATGTTCTCTTATACAAAGACATAACTAAGCATACACACTTATGGTACTGACAATTATTTCCACATACAATGAAAATGAGCAAATAGTCAGTGAAGATGATAGAAAGGGCAGGCTGCAGCCTTTCCATGGGTATAGAAAGGGTATCTTTCACCAACACCATGGCCTAGACATATCATACATACAAAGGTAAGGTGGCAGAATTGGCAGGGGTGACTCAATTCTGCAAGAAGATTGAATCTGTGAAATGGATTTTGAGGTAAAGCAATATCAAAATATGATTTAGCGTGTGAAAGGAGGAATTATATTGGTTTATCATAGTAGTTTCTCCAGTCATATTGATTTAGGTGGAAAATAAGACTTAACAGTGCATAAATAGATGATAGAATCAGTGAGGACAACAAAACTTGCAGTCAGACACATAAAACAGAAAGCACACCCCTTTGAGCTGTCCAACAATTCATTGTAAATCTACTGATAAAACAACAATCAATTCCCAAGAGCAACGTCAAATATCCTGGTGCTCAATGGAGCATAAAGTCAAGTTGTGTAAAAGCAATAGAGACTTTCCCTCGAAGGGAAGCTATGAATTGACACTGACTAGAATTTGCTATCATCAAACTGCTTCTGCATATGCCTCATGTTGCCCACCCCTAAGAGAGCCATATATTTGCTGTGAGCGCTTGAAGTTATAGGGATTGACAATCCGAATAGCTTTTGTCCTGGGCATGTTCTCATTCTCTACAGCAAGCTTGCATGTTGTATCTCCTCCACCAATATCCTGTTCAGTTCGTTTATGATTCAAGCCTTCACTAAACACAAGCCCCTCTAATGTGACCCCTGTATCACCAATGTGCACGTTCCCTTTTGTTGTCTCAGTCTTGGTGGTAACTTTATATTCAGCAAGATGCTGGTTACCATAGACCTGTATACTAAGCTTTCTTCGCATGGGTGCATTCTGTTGAATGTAAGTAGTGAAAAAATCCAGCAGCTCTTGCTTCTTCACCAATTTGAGTTTCGCTATCTGGCACATTCCAGCACACTGTCAGTAAACATGACAACCACCTTGTTCTTTGGTGATTTCTCCACTAATTCCAACCAGACGCTACTTAAGCAGCTAGGGCCAATCAAGCCAAAAAAATGTCATTCTGGCAGATCCTCTGAAATGACTCTTGGGCATAATTACATACCTCCACCTGAGCCCTGTCAAACTTCAATGTCCCATCCTCAATCTCACCCCAAAAGAATCTACTCTCCTCCCACAAATTCTTGTGCTTCTCCAGCTTGATTTCTATCAATGTGTCCACATTCTTCTGAAATCTCCAAGACTCATGTTAGACAATTCCTCAAAACTTCCAATGACAAATCTGTCAGCAAGTGTGCAAAAAGATATGATATTGAAGCACGCAAACCACAAGAGGATCAGGTGGTGCACTCAAGACCATATGTCTATGAGATTGTAGAGAGGCCTACATGAAGGGTAGAGGGTAGTAGATTAAGCATGCACGTGCCTTGAAATCTTCCTCTGACATCTTCTGCAATTCCTGTTCAAACTGCTCAAGAAAAGCCTCCACCCGCTCATCCAGAAACCCCGGATCCTGCAAGATAAAAATTGTTAAACATCAGTCAGAAATTGAGACTAAATAATGTTGCAGGGAACAGCCTTCACTTTACTTTCTGTTGGGCAATTGAGCAGGTCTATCACAGGACTTTGACAGTTCAGTACTCTGTTAAACAGCACATTTGGTTTCATATCTGAGACAATTTTGGCCAGTACAACAACCTGTGCAATGAAGGTGCCGTGCGAATGTTCAATTAAGTGGTTACCTTATCCAATACAGCAGAGAGACCTCCAGTTCTATGCACACAGGGAAAGAAAATGTGCTAGCAAGATTCAGCATCTCATACAAATGTCAACCAACCCACCTTCAAAGTAGACTGAATAATGAAGTGTGTCCCTCGTACCCCATAATCATTCCTACAACACAAGTGAAAAAAGAGAAAGAAAAGGATAAAAAATCCCACATAAATGAGGATCTACATTTATGTGCCTGTAGCATATAAGATATCTCAGAACCTATGAACTTCTAACATACATGCTGCAAGATTGGTTATCTGAACTTGCAACCCTGCCAACATCACCTTTCGGATTTCAAGTGACTATTAAGAACTGCTTTTTGTTTGTGCCTCCAACCCAAGACCATTATCAGTCCACCCAAGACTTACTTGGACATAAGGAAAACCACATAACCAAGTTGCTCCACTGTTCGTAGCTGGTGGAATACATCCTGTTTTGCAGCCAAGACAAAGAGTTCGAGCAGTACATTGGTGTTTGTGTTATCCTGGCCCACCTGTCCCACCAGAGTCACAGATATGTTCAGGACAACCTGAAACATATCATCTTTCCCCAGCAGCAATTATTCAACTTTCATCTAGACAAATGACAAGAGAAATGATGCCATTTGCATGATCAAGCACCCAGACTATTTGTACCTGGAAGTAGGTTTGCAGAGCAGAATTCTCATCCTGAAGGTTTGTGCCAGTAATTGAATAGTACCAGTCAGCACCATCTTCCAACTTGACAATCCTCTGCTCTGTGTGCTGGGATAAAAATGGTGGTTTGGCCTTCACTTTTGGGCCATCTGAAAGACTCATTTCAATATGCTGCACTAACCCCTCTGCTTCATTGGATGTCAAATTACCTGTCAACACCAAGAATTGTCACAAAATTTGGAAGGCGGTAGCAACTGCAAACAAGAATACTTGCAAGAGAGATTGAGTACCTGCTATGTAGCACTCAAGAAAGATGCGGGAAAGGATCCGGGGGAAGAATGCTGTCAGATCACAAGCGTGAAGTGTTGGCAACACTTCAACAAAGTCATTTGTATGCCAACGCTTGTGCTCCAGCAGCAATGAGCAGTTATACATAACTTGCTGATATGGTTGTTGAAAACGTACGTTCAAATAGTCCTTCATCACTTTTTCCTGCACATGGAGTTTTCCCGGCCATAGATGAAGACAATATCTCATGTTACTCATATATGCCTTCAAACAAGAAGAAACTTCAAGCACATTAAGCAAGCTCATTGATCCTTAACAAGTTTAGCATCTAACAACATTCAGAATCCTGAAAGATACACCACCATTTAATGCCATTGGTGCTTTGTTTGCCCCAAATAGATGACCCAACTGACATGAATAATGGTGCAAGAGCTGTGAGCAGAGTACCTTGATTACAGAAAATCGCTCTTCTTCAACTTCAAAGTTTACAACCTTGTCAATTATTTTCTGTACCAATACTATCAACTTGTGGTGGTAGCCTGACACTGCAACCTGCCAATATTGACCACTCTTGTAGATCAAAATTCAGAGCTAATTCCAACATTTTGCATGCCAAACATGGCATCTAATTAAGTTGTTCAGAAATAGATTGATATTTAGTGATTGAAGGAAAGTTTACCTGGAACCCAGTCATTGTGGTGACTATGCTGTAGTTCAGACCAGCAACTTGGGCATAATAGGCTGCATAGAAAAAAGGATAGCACCTTTAAACCTTCACATTAGATAAAATCACAAAATCAATTGATTATCTGTACAGATTGCTCTCAGTGACTTCTTCTATGAGTCTTCATTCCAATTGAAGACAATTGTACAGTCTCTTGCAGAAGGATCAACAATGATGACAAGAAAACTGGATAGTGAGCTGACCATATTCATTCAAGTAGTCAACAAGTAGCCTAGTGAAGATGCTCGTGAGAACAGTTGCTTCTGGGGAGAAGTTGGACTCAGGACAATTGAACTGGATCTGAATGCAAGCCTTGGGAGTGTGGAACTTGGTGTCTGGCTTGTACCATAGTCTTGAGAGTGGAGTCTTCCTCAATATGAATGGGTGTTTGACCTGTGAAGATTAAAACACCATAACTCATAAAGGCCAACCTCACTTGCTCGTTCCTCCATTGGGTATGGCAAATATTTGGACAGAATACTGCCAATAATAAAAGGACCAAATAATATGTGTTCCCTGGATTGTGAATGATGCAACAAGAGCAGGTAGAGCAGTAATTACCTTTGGTGCTGGGTCTCTAATACTAAAATCAGTGGGGATGAACAAGTTTTGTGATGGCAAACAAAGGTTTCCATCAATGAAGGCAGTTGTCCAATCCTGCAGCATTTACAGGTGAAACATTCAGGACTCCAATTCCACAATCTCCAAAGACCTCTTAGAAACAACATTTCTGCATTGCACACAGGACATCTTCCAAAGTGAAGAATCCAGCTGAAGCTCAAGTAGAGAAATTCTTTCAATCGTTCCAAATTCCATTACTGGAGCAGAACCAGCAGAGTAAAACCCTTGTTTATTGCTACAGCATGAAGAAGACAGCCCTTGAAAACTGTACAAATGCAGAGAAGATGCAAGAAGAAAAATTTGTACCTCCAGCAATTTCTTATCAATCCTCTCAATAATGTAATCCGTTCCATACCAAGGCTCCTTTTCAGAGGTTTTTCCTTCAAATTGTTTTGAATACCAAAATATCCTATGCAAACACAATATGAATGTCAACCTCAAGTTACCTCACAGACAAGCACAACTCCACAAAGCAGCCCCTTCTTTTCAACATGTTGGCATGAAGGTTCACATTCACAATGCAGTTACCTACATCACATTATTGTTGTTTGACAATAGCCCCAAAAGGAAGACAAAGAAAAAGAGGAACAAAAGAGAACAAAAACTGAAACATTTTAGATCATACATTTTTTATACAACGTGGACTTCAGCAAAATTTTGAAAAAAGGTAGCCCTTTTAAAAGAATCACTTGACCACACACAGTGTACTATGTCTAGTAGACAATCAATAGGCTGCACACACATCTCATAAGTGACAAAACCAGGGGAAGCTAGAGATTCAATACCTCACAACCTCAGGTGTGAGCTGCTGGATCAACGCTCTGATTGCCTCTGCATCGAAGTGTCGGGGCAACAAAGATGCTGACAGCCAGTCTTCTGGAGGGTACAGCTACACAGGAAGATAAATTTTACAAATGCAACATGCTTGATTGTTGTGCAATGAAAGATAAGGCATCTAGCTAGGCCTCTTAAACTTGACAAACATGATGGGGTTCCAGTTCAGAGAGACATAATCCAACTAAGAAGAGTTTCCAAAAGTTACTCATGCTTTCAAAGCAAAGGCTAAAGAGTGTACCAGCATGTTTCCAGCAAGGTCAGTGACATAAGAGATTGGAGGCCGTTTGTCTTGAAAGTGAAACTTCATTTCACAGACAGCCCGCACCTTCATTACAGCAAACAAATAAGCAACCCTGTTGAAAAAACTCCACTCTTTGTTCAACTAACTCAGCACTGATGAAAATTGCAACTCAAGGAAGGTAATTAGAATAAATGATTTGTTAATGCAACTCAAAGACCATTATTCCCATCACTTCAGGAAATGGATTGGTCACAGAAAATTCTAGTACCTCTTCAAACATCCACTCCACCACACCTTGCTGCTGCAGAATTCTGATGTACTGGAATGTAAGGCTCACTACTTCCTCCATATGTTCTGCATCCCCAGTGTCTTTCAAACTTCAGCAATTATCATATGGTTGAACCCCAATGCAATCTTGAAAAGACATTCCATGTGCTCTGGAGTTAATGCTTTGGACATGTTGGAATGTATCTCATACCTTGTCCAATGTCAGTGAGTTCAATAGCAATCATGAAAAACCCAAAATCCAAGCTGCTGTCTATCTCCCCTGCACTCAAGCTATTTGCCCAACCTGCAAGCATCACAAAGCAGCTTGACATATTGTTAAACTTAAACACAACTTCTCTACACCAGTGTGAACAAATGACTAAATAAGTTCGCCAACCTCACCTAATTTCTTGAGGTGTGCAAAAAGGGACCCATCAGCTTCATGTCCAATCAGGTGTCCAAGATAACGTGATGGTGCTGCCTTGTACTTCTGTATCTCAGGTAAGATGGGAAACATAATTTCCAGGTTGTGCCCCTCCCTCACAGGCACAGCCTTAACAATTATCTGCATGTCCACCACCCTGACCTTCAAGAAAACTTCACAATAAGGTTCTAAAACTATATAGATGCAGCTTCCACCCCTAACAGAGTACAAGACAACCATATGCACCGACAGTTGAAAGTATTCAAAATCTCCTCTGACATGTAACCTGAAGATGCTCGGGGAGGCAGGGTTGCCCAGAAAACTTCTCAGCTTCCCTTCCAGTATTCTTGATAGCACTGAAGTTTTCCTCCACAATCTTCTCTAGTTCATCCACCGTTCCTGCGTCCAAAATCCAAAATTGATCATTAACATCACCAGCTACACAGATGTACAAGTAGGATTGCAAGCTAAAATAAATTCTAAGCAAGATGAGGAGCCCCAGAAAATGAACAATGGAAATTCAAGCCCATTGACACTGCTAATCAACTGGGATGTAGGGTCCTATATGAAAAGTGATAATCAACAAATTAACATATGACAAGCTTTAGCAAGTATTGAAAACCCCAAATGAGAAGCTTACCTCTTCCATAAACTACAAGACGCATGAGATTTGATGAGTAATTGGCCTTGTAGAACTTAACTAGCTCATCTCGGGTATCCACCCCCCTTGCTTTTGGTCCCACATCAAGGGTCTCCAAACTTCCTGGCTCCAAAGGACACTATCAAAACCCAGCTGCCAAAAAATCCATGTACTACAGCAGCTCAACAAAAAAAACTCAGACAATTCTTGCATTACGTGCACTTACCAGTTCCAAATTTATGAAACGGGTGGTCTTTGGAGCTGACCATTCTTGTTAACTGTGACCAGTCAACCACCGTACAAATTTCAGTCATGTCCACAGTTCAAAAATGGACTATAAGCCCAGAAAAATTGGAGCAAATGAAAGGGCTGTATGAAAATACTGAAAGAAGAAACTTACTTGGTTCATGCGCCATATATCCATGGTGAGATTTTTACTGTTCTCTGCCAACACACATTTTCAGATTGCAGCCAACCCCACCTTGAATCAAATTTATTGTTGGCAACTTCAATTTTCTACAGAAGCTCCATTTTTTAAAAGACGGATACTTATCATGTCATACCCCACAGGTAATGCAACAGATAATATTAAATCTGGAGTACTTGATGCTCACACTACCCAGAGAAAAATAAAATAAAAAATATAGGTCTAGTTGAAGGGTTACAAGCCACAAATAAGCAGACATACCAGAATCAACAGCATTTATTTCTCTTGAAGTTGCATCTGCTGAAAGAAGTGGGCATATAAAAAACTGTGCAAACCTGAATCACCACCATCAAAATCTCCATCAACTAGCCAGAACCTTTACAGGACTGAGAAAGCAATAGTCCCTGAAGGTGATCCTTTCATGGCAAACCACCCAGTCACAACTGCATCCACTTATTGAGGACCTTAAAAGAAGAGCCAGTGAGCCATGTGGCAGAAAGTGCATGCTACAGTGACTTGAAAAAACAAAGATTGAAACTACACCAACTTTTTAAATGTCTCTGTTTCACATTACCTAGCTAGAGCTTCATCAAGGTAGTCTGCGCTCACATCAAAATGAAAATTTGTATACTCTGCCGCTGTGAAGGCATTTGAATGGCCTCCATGCTGCCATACCATGACCATCTCTGAGTGCATCCATAGAACATCCTCAAAGTTGCCTTTCCGTGCCTCTTGCCAACCCCTAAATGATATTTAAACAAATGTGTGCAAAACCTAGAGGCAACACCAAACCAACTTTGGCAGCCCCTGCTTTGGGAACCTTCTCTCGATCATGCGTGTTTGTATGAATTGCATGAGTAGCACCTAGAGAAATGGGAGCCCCTAAACCACACTGGGAGCAATATGCAAAGCGTACCTCAGTAAGATACTTGGAATAACTGTCCTCCTCAGGATACTTCTCACTTGAATAAAACAGCATGTGCTCTGTAATTCAAATCAAATTAAATTTAAAAACACCATCACTTTGTGTTTTACATTCAGAGAGGTGAACAAAATATTCAGAGAGATATTCGAAGCAAACACCAATGCGTACCGAGAAAGTGTGCCAACCCTTCGAGTCCAACGGGATCGTTGAATGAACCCACATTGACAGCCATTGCAGCAGCTGCCTGTTTTGGCATTAGAAACCAGTAGAGAGAATGATCAGCTAATAACATGACTGGGACAATATAGCTCGAGAATTAATTCATTCTTGCTTATAAATCCCCCCTGCCCTGCCCTGCGGCAGATGCATTCAAAGCTTCTACCAGACATGAAAGAGAAAGAAACCGGCAAAAGGAGGGGGGAAAAAAAAACCGGCAAGCAGCAAAAACAGCCGGCTACCTTGTCGGTATCCGGATCGCTGATGATCAACACCTGCAAGTCATTTGGCAGTACCACTCGTCGGTACTCACGCTTGTCGGTACGCGGCTTCAGAATCTCCACCGGCTCCTCTTCCTCCTCCTCCTCCTCCTCTTCTTCCACAGACTCCCCCATGAATGGATTCTTTTGCCAACCCTAGAAAAGCTCCACAAAAAACACCACTTCTTGCTGCTACTCTTTCCAGAAAAGCCTTTGAGAAGAGCAGAAGACGAAAGCCCGCCTTGTTGCAGCAGCGAGAGAGCGCTCGCTCGCTCGCTCCTCCCAACGATGGCGCGCGAGAAACGAGAAACAAACAAACCCGCTCGCTCGCTCGCTCGCTCTCCCTCGCGCGAGAGCCACTTGACGGCGCCTGCCGCCGCCGCCAATGCGGCCTGCCGCCCTGCAACCATACAACCCACAGTTACGGCGGCAGGTTTCTCGGTAGTTAACTGAACTGTAGTCAAGTGAATTTTACTACAGTAATTTTCTTTTTCTCCTGCCAGGGGACCCACAGTTTAGAGGCCTATGATGTCTTTCGTCCTTAAAGCTATGCTTAGGTGCCTATTAGGGGCCCCTTATGCACATTAAAGCCTTTGGGTGAATAATATTATCGAATTCGAGCCACATGAGGTAGAGCCCAATCCAAGCCCTTATTTTGGTAAAACCTTTTGCCCTAGGGCTTTAGATTATCACATTTTTAAAAAGAAATTTTCTTTAGGTGGAAGCAATGTTTTTAAAATTTTAATTTATTTGATGGTTTTTATTTGTTGAGATGCCCTTAGCTCTCATAGATTTAATAATTTTTTTAAAAAAATCATCATTTGCATGTGTGATGATTCCAAATGTTTCATCAAGTTTATAATGAGAATTTTTTAATTTTTTATTTCATTTTTGTCTCTAAACCATATTGACTTCTTTTAATTTCTCATTGAATTGTTATTCCAAATGTTTATTAAGCTTATAATCAAATTTATTTATTTTTTTATTTCATTTTTTCTCATAACCATATTGACTTGTTTCAATTTCTCATTGAATTGTTATTCCAAATGTTTATCAAGTTTACAATTTTTTTTAAATATTTTTTGTTGTTTCATTTTTTTCTCATAACATATTGACTTGTTTCAATTTCTCATTGAATTGTTATTCCAAATGTTTATCAAGTTTATAATTTTTTTATTTTTTTTAAAAATTATTTTTTTCTCATAACCATATTGACTTGTTTCAATTTCTCATTGAATTGTTATTCCAAATGTTTATCAAGTTTATAATTTTTTAAAAATTTTTTTTTGTTTCATTTTTTTCTCATAACCATATTGACTTGTTTCAATTTCTCATTGAATTGTTATTCCAAATGTTTATCAAGTTTATAATTTTTTTAAATATTTTTTTTTGTTTCATTTTTTTCTCGTAACCATATTTGACTTGTTTCAATTTCTCATGATCATATTCAACAGTTGCTTTGATTCTCACATAAATAACACAAATATAATTCAAAAAATTCATAACATAAATATCATGAACATGAAAAGAAAAAGCACACAACATGTGCCAAATTGGCAGGTAGATTTAATTAGTTAGGCTCAAAATAAGAAAATATGAACATCACAAACATACATCATTTTATAATTAGACATATTATTATTTCAATTTTGTGGTGTTATCAAATTGGTGATCATTAACCACAAGATTTAGTCAAATTTGGTTACATGAAAGAAAATTTAATAATGTAATCTTTAAAAATCCTTTTATACCTCTTGTGGCATGTTGAAGCCTATTGTAAAAATATGGCAATTTTTTTTTGAAATTTGACAAATTGTGCAGAATTTTTTCAAAAACATCCCTTGTTGATGTTGTTGGCCCTTTTTCTAAAAAGTGGTGAAAATTCCCCACAAAATAAACAATGGGCGGAGCTAGCCTTTCTCACTATTGCGAAATTTTGAACATTTCCTATCACTAAAATAACCATTTAAATTCCTTGAAAAAAAAATCCTTGTGTAGATGCTTCAAGTAGGTAGCAAAATATGTATATAAAGACATTTAAACATTTTTTTTTCATATTTTTTAATACTGAAACTTGGCTAAATTGACACCTCTACTACATCACAAAATTGGGGAAAAAAAAAACAAAACAACAAGGTGTGGTCATCTGCTAGCTACACTTTGGGTTTTGCTTATTCCCACTTGTAATATGAATTGAACTGTAAGAAACACTATCATAGTACCATGGTAGCTTTAACACTAATTAAATTATTTGTAAAAATGTTGAAATTTAATTTTTTTTCTTTTTAAAGTCCAATTTTTGTGAAGGCAATTGAAAATTTTATGGGAATTTTTATTTTTTTTGGACATGGAATCCTCAAATTTAATTCCAGTGATGAAATTTTGAGGAGCTGGTATATGGGTGATTTTGCATAATTTTTCATAGGCCCATAAAATATATCGTATGGTCATTCTTGAACAATTTTAAGGACAATTTTAAATACAACTCATAATTATTTCATCATTTTCCAACTTAATTACCTCATTTTTAAATAACTACTTTATTCCTTTCCCCTACCCACCAATATGGATATGAAAAAAAATCCTATTTCATTTTCAAGCTTAACTACCTCATTCTTTTACTAATAACCACCTCACTTTTTTTTTTTGTTAATAATTATCTCCCTCTTTCACCTTACTCACCATGGATATAATGTTTAATAAATTTAAAATTAAATTTAAAATTGATATAAATAATAATGAGATATTGAAAACCAAATGGGAACATGATGATACGAAGAAAAAAAAGGTTGAAGATCATTTGGTAGTAGTGCACAGAAACACAGAGCCCAAGTTAATTATTCCATAGACATGTGTTGAAGCTGCCCCTTGTACAAGGGTATACTGATGTGAAATCAATCAAGAACATGGTTAAAGTCTACAAATATGCCCAAATAGAACCCTTCACCAATTGATTAATTGGCATTGTGCCCTACCAGGCTTGACATGTTTCCTACTGTAAAGCACTGCCTGGATTTTTCCTTTGTATTTTCAGCTCCCTTAGTGTCTGAAGAATCCTGTTTTCAGGAAGCAGGATCTTGACATGTTTCATACTGTAAAGCACTGCCTGGATTTTTCCTTTGTATTTTCAGCTCCCTTAGGTGTCTGAAGAATCCTGTTTTCAGGAAGCAGGATCTTCTGACCAGCGGAAGGTCCGAGCCAACCTATCACTATTTCTAAAAAGTGAAAAAATCCCTGCTCTGCTTTATGCGTGAAAAGGAGCTGAATACAGGCACTTCCGCAATTTTCGACCTATTTCCTCGGCTCACCATCACAAAAAGCAGTACAGTCAATGATGCCAAGTGAATAGGTTTAGGGTTTAGTGTACCCTAAACCCTAAACGCTTACACACACTTGCAACATGCACCTTAACATTTTGCAACATCTTGGAGAAAAGCATTTTTGAAAATTTCAGCATTTAAAAAATAATATAATTTGTGCTTGATTCCTGGACTCCATTGGGTAGCTTTGTTGATTTGTCCTCTATTTTAACATCCAATAACTGATTCCTAAGATAAAGTAAAAGGTCCAAAAGTTCAATGACCCTACCTCTTGATTCTTGGCCTCACTTGGGGTTTTTTTTTTTGCAGGGCTAGCTTTTATACAGCAATCCTTAAGCTTTTGTGCCTACCCACAATTGTGTGGCTTTCATTGCATCAAATAGGGAGATAGATGTTAACCCAACAAAATAGTCAACAATTATAATAAGCATTTTATTTTTTTCAGGATATGAATATTATATAAGAAAAAATTTTAATTGGATTTTTCATTAGGTAGTTACAACTTAGGGTACGGACGAATCCCTAATTTAATTGGTGGGTCATTTACTTGGTTATTTTATTTTTTCCCTTATCCCTTTGTGGCCAAAACTAGGGGCCACAAGATAAGTAACTACCAAAGTCATGTTGTCATCATGTTGTCACTTGGAGACATAAGAATGGCTCCATTGTGACCAAGGAATGAGGTGAAGATGACCATGTGTGTGCACAACATGGTGAAGATACGGATCTTGAATGGAATTTAAAAATCAACCTACACACATAAGTGAAGGAAATGTGATCACTTTGGCCCAAAAACAAACTGACTAAATGACTAAACCCCCCCATAAATGAAGGAAATGTGGTCACTTTGGCGTCTATGAGTAGGGTCCAATATAAAGCATTTCCATAAAGTTGAACTCATTAAAATGCACTTTACTTAGACCTAGAGCTAGCTAGTTGTGCACAAGGCCATAAACCCTAAAAAGGAACTCCTATTTTGATGCTCCTAAATGCTTGAACTCCCCCCTCTCTTTCTTCTTTTTTCTCTTTATTTCTTAGTTCTGGGTAACCAGGAAAAGACACCTTGATTAAAAAAAATGGAACAAGGAAGGAAAAATAAAAACCCTGGCTGAGACCAAAAGGCCATCAAGCACAACCACGCTTGACCCAAGGGTGAAAGAAACAAATAAAAGATGTGTAGAGTAAACCAGAAGGGTGGGGGCATTCTCAAAATAAGGGCCTGCCCAATGTGGAGCCAAGGAATGCTTAAGTTGGGAACGCCTGGCTTTGAGCCCATGAAACCCATTGGGCACAACTCAAAAATTGAGGAAAAAGTCACATTAGAGTTATCTGTAAAGTCACCCTGTCTTCACCCTGTCAGGGCATGACACCTTGGGCACTAAGGGCACAGCTTGAGGCCCAGAGTGTAATGCCCTCACAGCAGTGCCTTCCCTGGTGTACCAACCAAGCCTTGCGTGGGGCGCTATGAGGAGCCTTTCAGGGGATCTTAGGCCATGATACCCATTGGGGACAACTTTTTAAATGAAAAAAAAGCCACATTTGAGTTATCTGTAAAGTCACCCTGTCTTCACCCTGTCAGGACATAACACCTTGGGCACTAAGGTCAGAGCCTGAGCTCCAGAGTGTAATGCCCTGACAGGAGTGCCTTCCCTGGTGTGACAACCAAGCCTTGCGTGGGGCCCTATGAGGAGCCTTTCAGGGATCTTAGTGAAATCTTCCACTCCAGGCCGGAGTGGGTAGTCATCAGGGATCTTCCGTGACATCTCCCACTCCAGCCTGGAGAAATTCTGCCTTGTAAGGTACCCTCCAAATACAGTATGAAATTTCTCTGAGGTTGTTCCACATGCAGAATCACAGATTGAGTTTGAAAGTAGTAAACTCTTTACATTAGTGAATGGGCCCTAATTTATGAATTTGAAAATTCAGACAAATTATCCCCTTCTTTTCCTTCATTACTTGCAGGTATTTAGACACTGATTTCTTATATTTTATATATTCATCACCTCCGAATAAATATCAATATTTTAATTCAAAGGTTCGAATCCAATTTCTAGAAAAGTGAATGCCTTCCACTGGATATAAGGATGTCTGTCCACTTCACGTTGATTATTGCTTCATGAGTGGCTTGCAACATATTTGGGAGATCAATCTCACATGCAGGAAATCTCATATGTGGGAAATCAATCTCATATGTGGTCATGGGAAATCTTCAGAGAACAACTGTGTCTGGAATCATCAACTCATCAGCCGGAGTTTCAAAAGGAGCAAATACAGCCTTCACATCACCCATATCAATGTCCTCTATGCTCCCGGGTTGCCACTTAGGCTTCTGCAGAAGTTCACACAAACCAACAATCGATTCAGCTCCAAATTGAATTTCCCAAAATCCCCCACATCAACCAGAAATCTCTCATGATCTGAAAAGTAAAAGCTACACACACATTCAATGTGCGCAGAGATCTAGATTTTACTACTTCCCTGCTCACAATTCAACTTTCCTCAGTATGTGGACTTCAGAGTTTCCATAGTTGTGCTTATGGGGTCACTCACTGGGTTGTGCTTAATTGCAGAGGCTTTTTCTGTTCTTACAAATGACAGCAGAATTGCACCTGATCTTTGTCAATGAGCACTGCTCGCACTCCTTCAATGAAGTCAGGCCGAGTAGAAGTCCTAACGCCCAGTCGGAACTCAGTTCTCATCACGCCTTCTATCTGCCATTTTATTTAACATTGCCATTTCAGCCATGCTTTTTATCTTCATTTGACTTCAGCTTTACAAGCTTTCAAAGGTCTGTGAAAGACAGGTCAAAATGAGGATCTATCTGGAACTGAAATAGTAAGCCTTAAGTCTATGATTATGAGGGACAAATCAAGACTTTGGGCTTCATCCAAGACCTGTGAAAGGTCATCATTGTCAGCATTTGCTCCTGCTGCAACAACTGCAGCAAAGTGGTGCTTTGTGATGCAAAGGCTAAATGGTGCACCCTTTGCTAAACCGGCTAAAGCCCCTTTCGCCCAACTTGCAACTGCCAACCACAAAGCCCAAGTCTTTGCTCAATTATGCAAGTTCATAATATTGCAATCTCCAAACATTCCTTTAAGACATCAGAACAAAGGAAAACAGATGTTCCAAGCTGTGTGAGTTTAAAGGATGCCTGCCTGCAGAATCATCTGACACTTGGTGTTGTTTCAGAGCCTCAATGGTGTCAGCCACAGAGAGGTTTGCACCAAAGCAGGCCGTTATGGCAGGAAGGAGAGGCTTCAGCAAAGGCTCTGTTTCTGGTTCCACTTTATACATGTCAAGCAGTGTTTCAATAGCATGAAATGCATTACTTGACCTGCACCTCTACCAAAGCAAAACACCTTTTAGCAGTGAGCGGCAGCACCTCATCTCCAGCTTTTGATTGTCTAACCTGTGCAGACATTACAAAAGTCTACAGCTGCTCCTGTTGCAAGAGTAACATCATGGGCACACAAATACACATGAGAAGAAGTCAGAAAGGAGGGTTGATCAACGTACAGATCACCATGAAGAAGAGCCAGCTTCAGTGATTCAAGCTTCGTGGAAGGGATGTAATGGGTGCCCAGTCCCAGGTAGAGGGCGTCTGCTGGAGTTGTAATTTTTGCACCCGTCATTGCCATATATGTGCCTGCCTCTTAAATGAAACCCATTAGGTTTGCTATACCAAAGCGCACAGAGGTCATGCTGCAGCCCAAGCACCCCTTTTGCCCTCTACAAACTTTCTGGAGTGAGAAAATAGTATGTATCAAAGAAAGAAGAAAGCAACTTAATGAGAACACTACTTACCGACAGATCCATGTCCAGGAGTAGTTGCAGCAATGTGAGCAAAACCAACATCTGGAAACAGTCCTATGCCATTTTCAGGCATAGCAAGCACTGTTCTCTGCCACATTTAATCAGGGTTTTATGTGAATCCCAAGGGCAGTAATTTGGGGGAGTGCATTGCAACACTAAGACATGAAACTCTTGGTTGAAGATATGGTCCAAATCGCCGTACCTCTGTTACAACACGAAAGCGGCCATGACCTGAGAGGCCAATGCCAAAGCCCATTGTAATCCCATCCATGAATGCAACATAAGGCTTCGGGTAGCGTGCAATTGCACAAATTAATTTGTACTCATTACTGAATGCCTGCACCCCATAACAGGATTACTGTTAACCTCTCCGAAAGACAACAATGGATAGGTAGTAGCATAGATTCATTCCAAAAGACATGTAGAAGAAGAGATGCTCACCAACTTTCTAGCCTTTCAGGGTTCTCTACTGAACTGTGAATGTGAACCATTTTGCATTTTGCTGTTTCCCTAATCTAGATCATCTGAGTGTGGGATAAGACAACAACAAACATCTGTTCAGATTTCCATGGCTTCTTTTGAGAATTTTGATGCCAGCAGATGATGCTGTTGAGTACAAAAGCATGAACAGACTTAAGCAGCTAGAAATGCAGAAAGCATGTCTTGGGGCAGACCCAATTGATTCGACATCCCCAACTGCAGACAGAAAGGAAGGCCAGAATGAGGGGAAAAAAAATGACATTCCTGGGTTTCTAGTCCAAGAAATTTTCCTGGCAGTTTGTTCTTCCACAAAACAAAAAAAACAGGGAAATCTCCTAACCTTTGGAACCAGGGGTGTATGTAAATCCTCTTGCACTGCAGCTGCCACACCCTTAACATCCATGCCTGCATACAACAAATGAACACCACCCACCTAATCATACCACTGCTGCTGCTACCACCTTCTTCTATGCCATGCCAATTTGAGAACATCCAAATGTGAGAACAGCTCACCAACAACATCCCACACTTCTGTAACTTGTCATAAATCCTTTCTTCATAGCAATGAACAAATCAGGAGTCACTCAGGCACCACGAATCCATGAACTTAGATTAGCTCCACTGGTGCTCAGTATGTGACCCAGCAAAAGAAAATTGGATGAAGAAAAGTCCAAACATGCCAGTTTGGCTCAGTAAAATGGTTTTGGCCAAGCATTTTTCCACAGGATGCTGAGGCTGGTAAAAGGTACAGCAGAGCATAACACCTGCTGTTGATTGGCTATATAGTTTGATTGATCCAGGTGGGTTGCTATTAGTAGTCTCCTGCCTGTTTGTAGTCCCATAAAACTCAAACTGGGACTGCAAACAAATCTTGCATGCAAAAAATATTTTTGCAGGGTCACATACTCAGCACTGGTGGAACTGTGCTTACATCCTCAGCAACATCACAGAAAATATGCACATCAAAATTTTTTTTGGTGGGTACTGATGATCTCAAGGACCTTGAAGATTGCAATTCTTCTTCTACAAAGAGAAAAATGTATATTGGAGAAGAATGTACTACTGGCCCAACCAATGATCAGCCAATGAATCCAATCCAATCTATCTCAAGTGGTATTGAGGAGGAGCATCCTCTCAAACCCTAGTTTTGAAAATGAAGATTGAATGAGAGGGAAAAAAATGGGTACCAGCTGAGAAAGCTCGAGCAGAGGAGCTCTCAACTAAAACTGCATGCACTTTGTTGTTGCCAGACCATTCGTCCAAGAACTTCTTGTATAGTGCTGTCATATCTGTGAAAATCCCCAAGACCCCCCGACAAGAACCAAACCAACTGTGCTCTCAAAAAATGCTTTCACCCAAGAAGAAGAAGAAGTGGACACAAAAAAGAAAGAAGACAAACGGAGGATTCCCTCTTCTTCTTTCTTCTTCCTCCGATCTTCTTTCTTTCTCTCACTCTTGCTACGTGGAGGGAGGGAGAATCATGATGATCCTGAGCGAGTGGGGCAAAATTGCAAGACAGGGATTGATTGGTGAGATGGTACCAGCGTTCATGGCATTCAGAGCTTTGGGTCGATCCAGAGTGACGATTGCCAGTCCATTGGCTGTGACACTGCTCTTCACCCATTCTTGCACTGAAGAAGACGCAGCTGCCATCTTCTTCTTCTTCTTCTTCTTCCAGCTCCTTGAGTCCTCCTCCTGCTCCTGCTGCCTTTCTCCCTCACCCAAGACTCACCTACTTCTTTCCCCCACACCCATCCAAGCAAACAATCACGCAATTATACAATTCCCAGATAAGAAGGGAACTTTTTTTTGTAGCTTTTTCTAGGGTTTAATTTGAACTGTGATGTTCTTCAGACAGCAGCAATGAATTTGTGGGACCCCAAGTGTCCGCTTGTGTGTAGTCTGCTTGTGAAGACTGGCATAGACAGCAAACCCTTGAAAACTCGAAATCCTCAGTCGCCACTCTCAAGGCAATCATGCTCCACTAACCCACTGTTTCTCTTTTTGAGCATCGAATTTCGAACTTTGGAGGTCCTGAACAAATTTCTTTTTTGCCATGATTTTTTTTGGTTTTTATTTGGTTTTTGCTTATTCAACAATGAGCTTATTACATATAGTAAAGGACGTCGTGAAGCATCATTTCATCCATCTGTCTCGTCATCTATTTGTCCATCCGTCTGGTCATCCATCCATCCCATCATGGTCTGTTTACTCCGAGGGGGTGGAGAAAGAGTGGAATACAGACTTGACTTGATGGAGAAAGCAATAAGAAATATAGTAAAGGACGTCATGAAACATCATTTCATCCATCTGTCTCATCATTCATTTGTCCATCCGTTTGATCATCCATCAATCTCTTCATGGTCTGTTTACTCTGACGAAGCGAAGAAAGAATGGAATACAAATGCAATGTGACGAAGAAAGCAATAGGAAGAGATGGCACGCATGCCAAAGCCTTACAATGATGGGACAGATGGATGAAATGATGCTTCACATTCATCCGATCATCCATCCGTCTCATCATGGTCTGTTTACTCCAATGAGACGGAGAAAGAGTGGAATACACACATATATATATAGTGAATTGAAAATTAATAATATTTTTAGCAGATGTCATCAAATTAGAAATAAAATAAAATAAATTATCCACCCAACCCGGAATCTGACCAATTTGTTTCAAGGTGAATTCTGTCAAAATTATGAGTTAGAACTCTCAAAAAAACAAAAGAGGATTTTTTTTCACAAATTCCCTTTTCTCAAAGAAAAAAATTAAAATTTTTGTGAGAAATGCATTTTCTTTTTGGTAGGAAAAAATACTTTGTCACATTTGGACACAGGTTTTTTTGGGATAGTTTTTTTTTGTTTTTGCCAGTTTTCAATAGTTCGAATAATTTTTTCCAGACATTAGAAAAATTAGTGCTACATGACTTTTTTGGCATACTCGCATTTAGTGATTTTTTAAAAACAAATTTTGTGATTTGTTCGACCAAAAATATGGGAAAGAATTTTGTGCTGTCCAATAAACTGCTGCATGTCACCTGTGACACTTGGCTTTCACTACGTAATATACTTTTTTGGCACATATGTAATGTATCGTCAAATACACACACACCTGTGCATTAGGGACGGGGTTCAAACTAGTAAGATATACACTAGTAGTGTGGCATGTGCCATTGGCACAAGTGTTACCACGTCCTCAACTGATTTTTCCTTCCAAAACCTGGATTTTTGGAATTTATTTGCATTTTCAGCGGCGGAAATCACTTAAGAATCTCCCACATTCTGAATCCAAATCTTACAAAATAAATTCCATCAAATCCTGCTCATTAAGATGTTTCCAACAACACCAAATGCACATTCCAATTCCTCTGAAATTTTTAGCTATGATTTAATTTAATTTTCAGTGAAGAAATCATTCAATATTCAAGAACTTTTGCACCACAAGTCCAAACATCATGGAACCAAGCCCATGCACCCCTTCTAGTTGAGAGCTTTCCAAAGACACTAAGAACACAATCTGAAGCATCCCGGTTTCGTGGATCTCACAACTACAAAACAAACTGCCTTCTTTCATAGACAGATATATATATAATCTAATAATTATAAAATAAAATAACATATCTTAACTTTCTTAGACTAACTTCTTAAACCCCCAAATGATATGTGTAACACATGTAATTGATGTTATTATCTACTCTTGCTTTTACAATGGAGTAAATTGTTGTGAATTAATATCTTTCATCTCTTTCAATTTTTTATGTATATTTTTTTATAAAAAGAAAACAAAAGGACAACATGTATTTAATGATGAAATTACAAAAGAACTTGGCAATGACTAATGACTAGGTTCATAAGATGAAAGTAGGATGACCATATCCTCCTTGAAAGAAAGAAAGGAGAAGAAAAAGAAGAAGAAAGAAACCAATAGACACCAAAAAAAAATTAAAAAAATACATGTATTTAATGATTAAATTGCAAAAGAACTTCACAATGACTAATGGCCATGTCCAAAGATCCAAAAGAGGATAACCAAAGCTTGCAGTCTTCCTATCCATATCGTACCTACAATTGAGAAGCATAACTTTTTGTCAAATATTTATTTATTTTTAAACACTAGTTTCAACAATTTCAAATTTAGTTCTCTAGAACTTCAATAGTTGAAAACTAAGTATGCAAAATACACCTTATGTTGTGTATTTGTAATGGTGACCCAATGGTTGGGATTGGAATATGATCCTCAACAATTTCAACAAATATTAATAAAAATTTCTTATTTTAAAACTAGACCTTTTGTAAATTATTTTGTCACAAACATCACTCGCAAGTACAATATTTTTCATGTTCCAATCCACATAATATTTAGGTCAATATTTTCTAATCTACATCATGTTTTGGTGAAGCAATAACCTTTATTACTTCTTGCTTCTTTGAATCAAAGCTTTAGTTCCTTTGGCAAATGATCATTAAACAAGAATGTCATTTAATGTGATTTCAAATCTCAAGGATTTGCTATGAGGTTTAGTTTTTAGTTCCAACCTTCATATTAAATCCTTTTATTTGTCTATGTGTAGTTGTCATTCATGGATGAATACAAAATCTTAAAATGACAAAACTTGGACATTAACAACAACAAATGTACAAATATCCCCAAATTGTTCACTTCAAATGACATTTTACAACTTTATAATTTTCACAAATTTAATGTGTAATGGCAACAAATAAACAATGAACTAAAATAATTTTTATTTGTTCAAAATTTTAATGACTTGAAGCACATATGAATCAACAAAATTGCAAATATAATCATGATTGAATGTTTTTTTGTCAAAGTCACTAGTATAAGTTGTTTACAATTTTAAAGGTTTGTTTAAGCACAATATCTTAAACCTGCATAGTTTCAAACTTTACAAGTAGTAATCTTTCATATTTTTTGCAAATTCATCTTTTGGCAATGGATCCCAATTATGGGGGGAAGGTTTTCCTCATCTAAATGTTGTTTTTACTACCTTGATAAATTCTATTATGACTTTTCGTGTTGACAATGAGCCCAACTTAGGGAGCCAATTTTTGCCATTCTTGTGGGGTATTCTAGCCCTTAGAAAAAATATATATATTTGGTTGTGGTGGGAAAAACCTAAACAATATACACATTGGATTCAAGTGGAAGCAAATGTATGGCATACTACCCCAAAAATGAAAAATAAAAAATACCTACATTACTACAAGATAAGTTATGCAACTTTTCAAACCTTGGTGTTAGAGCTAATTCCTTTCTTGCAATCTTAATGCCTTAATCTTGTGCACCACAACTAGAAATTAAGAATCTGTTTTCAAAAAAAATTCATAGATTTACTCGTGGACATAGTGCCATTCATATGGTTGATCATTTTAATGTGGGTGCATCAACAATTTGAAAATATGTGGACATAGTATGTGATGTCTTCATTGATAAAGACAAATTATTTAATAAATACATTGACATTCCATCAAGAAATTGATTGAGATTGATAATTCAACCTTTTAAGAATTGATAAGTTTGCCATACATATGTGGATCAATAGATGGAACTCACATACCACTAACAGATCTTCCAAGGAAGAAGGTGACACGTGCACACAATGATTTTTATGAAAAAAAATTTCCATAGTATTGTTCTACAAGGGGTGTGTGGTGGAAACAAGTGGTTTCGAAATGTGTGTTGGACAATCAAGAGGAGATCATGATGGTGGCCAATTTAAGGTTTATAACTTGTACAAACGATTAAAAGACTAAAAGATTTGTAAAAACATGTTCTTACAATTAGAGTTGTGAAATGTACACCTTACATCATTGAAGACTCAACTTATTTGATTCAAACATTTTTTTTTTAAAATTAGAAAACTAAAAATGTTATAGATGTTGACAAAATAAGATATGTTTGCAACATGAACAAAGGCAAAGTTGTGATAGAAAATGCTTTTGGTTCATTAAAAAATCAATGGCCAATATTGAAACACTTCAACTCCAAAGTTGATAAAGCAACAAGGGTAACAATAACATATTATGTACTCCATAATTTTTGTGAAATGTGGAAAGAACCTAAACTAGGGTTGCAAATTTAACAAGTAGGAGGGAAAATCTACTTGGATTTAATAGCCATATGTTGTTTGTTCATAAATATGGAGAAGTCACTAAAGTAGAAGGAGAAACATTAAGATTAGCCTTGTAGAAACAATGGGTGTTTGATCACCCTCTAGTAAAAATTCAATAAATATAATTTCCATTTCAATGTACTTTTTATAAAAAACCATCAACATGGGACTTTTATTTTTCTAAAAAATTTATTGTAGAACACGATTTTTTTGTAAAAGAACATCAATGTGGCACTCAAGCTAACATCCACATTGTAAACATGAACAAATATTTATTAAAATCCAAGACCATAGCTCATTGAAAACACAAATGCATATAGTGAACTAAAGTGAACTACTTGTTATTATCAAATGCCAAAGACCAATTTTTCAATCCTTATTGGAACCATAAAAGTGATAATGAACTAAATGCATAACAAGATAAATTAATTATTGTTAAGGCCAATTTTTGTGGCCTTCAAAAGATTAACAAACATTTGCAATCTATAATTGATTTTGTAACATTTGTGAAGTGATCTTCTTGGTCATCTCCATCTTGAATTTTTTCAATTTCCTTCACTTCAATTGAGAAATCCCTGATATCCTCAACAATAACAGCAGATTTAACATCAATTTTCATTTTTTTTTCAATTTCTTATTTGGTTGACCTTAGACATCGAACAATTTGCATGCCTTCTTTGTTGTTGTATAAGAATTAGAAGTTGGAGATGTGACCCCATCTCCAAATGTAAAAGTTTGCATTGCAAGGGACATAAGAATAACTTGACTTTCAAGAACATGTTCATTTTCATCAAATAAATTCACAAATTTAGTCTCTTTATGAATTGAATGCATTCCCTTATAAATACCTTTATGCACTCCATCTATTTTAACAATATTAGTAAACAAGTTCTATATATCAACACCCAAGCTTTCTAGATATGTTATTTGATGCAACCAATGGTTCATTGTTTGCATCAAAAAACATATCTAGAAAGCTTGGGTGTTCATGGGTATAAGCTTGTTTTACAAATCCCTCCATGGGTAAACAAAATTTCATTGCATTTTGGCCCTAAACTTTGCACGATGCTTTTTAATACAAATATTGTGGAATGAACAAAGAAATACACTATGAGAAAAAGGGGTGACTTGCAACTAGCCTTCCAATTATATTTTTGAGTTGCAATGTCCACTTGCACCACTTGCAACTCATTGTATTTCTACGTTATGAATGTTATGAGACAAATTACATAAGTTATAAAAGTCACAACTCACCATATATATGATGCAACTTTATCGCAACAACTCCCTTTCAACTACTATGCAACTCTCTTATGACTACAACCATAATGCCATGTTAACCTCATTTTTCATCCGTTCATCAAAATTTAACACATGGCACTATGAATTTTTTTTGTGAATTGTTTTTTGAAATATTGATATCCATCATCCATTATGATATTCATTTTAGGTGGTCTTAAATTATGACATGTGCAATCAAAAGTTGCCACATGGCATATTAATTGAATTTTGAAAACAAATATATATAAGTACAAAGGTAGGTAGAAAAGTAAAATTTATTTACTTAGGTAAGCAAGTAGATAGGTAGTAAAGTAAAATACTATAATAGTAGGTGAACTAAATAGTAACCACATAAATTTATAATTTCAGTTTGTGTTTTGCCTTTATAGTTCAACTTTTATGAGTTCATCTCAACATGGCACATATTTTTTAATGTAAGAATGCAAGAGAAGATGTTTCCAATGTTCTTTAGTCAAATGTGACATTATTTGTTACCTTGGGTGAAACCATGGTAAAGTATACACAAAAAGTAGTGTAAACAACAAAATATTGGGGTCTTTAAAAAAAAGGATTAACAAGTAAATGATTTTATGGGGATAATAAATTCTTTTTTGGGTACATTATTTATTGACTCTTGTTTCCATGAACTTTAAAAGCTAAATTGCTATAATCAAGTTTTTTTTAACTACTTGCAAGTACTTGAATTGGACCTAAAATTTGTGGCAGTTTGAAAAATAAAGTTCAAATACTTGAAAGTAAGTGAAATTTTTTTGCAAATATTTGGTTTTTTTTTCAAACACCTCAATATTGATGTGGTGAACATTCTAATATAATTTTTTTATTTAATTGAGTTTTTTTTCATAATTAAAATCATCCCCAACCCCTAAAAAATGGGGGATACTTTTGGGGATATTTTTTCAAGTTCAAACAATATGACACAAATTGCTTTTAAAAGCTAGAAGGAGGTTAGAAATGCCCATGGAAAAATAAAAATCATTTTTTTTTAAATGCTAAAGGAAGCTTAGAAGTTTGAAAGTTTGTTTTTTTTGTGTTTTCAAGTAGAAAACAAGGTAACAAATATGTACAAAATATCTTGCTTGCACCCCCTTATGTATTTACCTCTTACCTATTCACCCACCTATTTACATAATTAGTTACTTACTTACCAACTATTACCCATTGACCCCATCCACCCACCTACTATTTATCTAGTTAATTAGCCTACATATATATTTTCACCTTCATACAACCTATCTACTTACTTTCCCTCTTATGTACATATAATTACCTACTTACTTACCTACCCACCCGTTTGTTTACATTAGTGTAACCACTACATGTAATCATTAAGTTTACTCAAAGTTTAGTTAAATTTTAATCATTAGGTTTAATTTAAGTTTAGCCACTAGGTTTAACCTAAGTTGAGCCATTAAATTTGGCCATTAGGTTTAACATAAGTTGAGCCATTAGATTTGGCCACTAAGTTTAGGCTAAATTTAACCACTAGGTGTACCCTAGGTTTAGTTATTATGTTTCACCACTAGATTTAGTTATGAAGTTTAGCTTAGATTTAGACCCTATGTTTAGTTTTATTTTAATCATTATATTTAGTTATTATGTTTAACCTAAGTTTAATCAAGGTTTAGTCATAATGTTTAACTATTAAATTTAGCCACTATGTTTGACCATTAAATTTAACCATTATGTTTAACCAAAGTTTAATCATTATGTTTAGCCATTAAATTTAGCCACTATGTTTAACCAAGGTTTAATCATTTTATTTAATCATTTTATTTAGCCAAAGTTTAATCATTATTTTCAATGAATAAATTTACCCATGGGTTTAGCCAAAGTTTAATTGTTATGTTTAGCCATTAGATTTAATCAAAGTTTAACCATTATGTTTAGTCAATAAATTAAGCCATTAAGTTTAGCCATTTGATTTAGCTTAATTTTAACCATTATGTATCATTTAGGTTTTACCATTATGTTTAATGATATGAAATAAACATGGGAAATGTAAAAACTTGACAAAAGTTGGACATTTTTTATGGTGTAGTCCATTGGTAAAAACTTGGTTTATCATTGTCAGGTTTGGGGTTCAATTCATTATACTTGCAACCTATGTGCATGCTTTAAAAACTAGGGGTAGTTAGGTTCCACTAAGGTAGTTTGGTGAAGTTAGGTTAGGTTAAGTAACATGGGTTAGGTTAGGTTAACACCTATTTACTTAACTGCCTAGCTTCGACCTACTTAGACCTATTTACTACCTACCTACTTACCTACCAACTTATTAATTTGTAATAATTCAAAAAATGATTTCAATTTAAGTATAAATTTGACCCAATCAAATGGTCTTGGGTAGTGTGGAGGTTGAAAGGACCTTTTCCACAATCAATTTTGGGAAATCTGAACTATGTAATTGTTTAACTATCCATCTAAACTTGGTAGTCAAAATGTATGCCCAAGAATTTTATAAGTTTGAGACCTTTTCTTTCTACACAATAATTTGGGAATGGGGGAAAGAAAATTACATTATGGAAAATAGTACATGGCCATTGGTTAGAGATATGGCCATCTTAATATGTATGGGGATTATTGGTTTTCTACTTGCATTTCCAAGCATAGATGTTTTTTTTTTTTTTTCAATTTTTGGAATATTTACCTAGGTTTTAGTTTTAGGGTAGTTTGGATTAAGGAATCCAAAAACTCAAGGTTTTTTTCATTTATGACAAGTTGATTAAACATTCATCAATTTTTTTTGTTTTTTGTTGCATAATCTTAACTGGTTTGGGTGATGTGATTGGTTTTTTTGGCAGCTTGTTGCTTTGGGGATAAATGGAAAATGATGATGCAACAAATTTTGCAAATGATAGTATATTAAAAATCTAAGGTGACTTGTTTTGTGCATATTTTCCTTCCACTCCAACTAGGGATAAACCTTAAGGGATTGCCTAGGTTCAACCCCCCTAGATGAAATCAATTAAATCATTTCCTTAAGGTAGATCAAATTTCTATTGAAATATAATTAGAGGTTATTTTCTAATATACTACACATTTTTAAAACTATTTAATAACATTTCCATCACACCTTTTGCATAAGTTGGACTAATATAATTTTCATTTTCATCAGTGTCACACAATACCCCTAAAACATTTCATGCTCCTTGCATTTTGGTTGTTATTAAGGGGGTAAACTAAGTATGTGATTCGAGATGAATAACGCAGTTAGGGTAGGGATTAATCAAGGAACTTTGTTAGTTTGAATTTTGAATTCTTGTTGTTTTGGATCATAATGATGTGATTTGGTACGGTTCAAAAAGGTTCTAAATTCTGGAGAACAAAGGAGGAGGAAAAGAAGATGAGACAAGGAGTTTTTAGAAAAAAATAGGAAGAGTTGGAAGTACTTGCAATAGAAAACCACAAATTTTATTTTGATATAACATAAATTTTAAGTGTTCTTTTGGGATTTTTTTCAACAAAACTTGGGATTATGTTGTAATTGGGATTAATGTTCTCAGTAATACAAATAAACACAAACTTCTACAATGAATTATTTTCAATTTGTGCGTGAATTTTTTGTAATACTAAATTATGATGAAATGAATTGTACTTTTGTTTCTGGAGTTTAAATTTATTTATTTTTACAATGTATCCTGAAGTGTAGATTCTGGTTATATGCAATAACTATGAATTTGATGTGGGAATGAACTATAGTGTTAAATTTGTTGAGACTTAAGATGAAAATAGTGAACACATGCCTATGAAATGCAAATATGTTATTATAGTAGTGTGAAACATTTTATAGGAATTTAAATTTCACTTCTACCATTTAACAACCATCTTGTGGGGAATTTTTCTTTCTTTCTTTCAGTAATGGGAAGGTTTTCTACAAATTTTGTTGTATACTTTAGATGAGAGTGTCCAAACAAGTAGCGTTGTTTTTTGTTCAATTAAAAAATTTAAGGGGTCTATTAGAAAATATTAGAAGTTTACGTGGTTGACGTCATAAGGATTGCAGAACAATCTACAAACTTTAAAGACAAAGAATTGTGAACAAGATGAATTAGATGGTGACTCGAAGTTTATAGCAACAATTGGACTTAGAAGCAAATCGACAAGTTATTGAACGTTAGACATAAAACAATATTGAAGATGGAGAGGAGGATATAGGGCTTACTGAAACCCCATATTGGAATCTAATGTTGGATAGATGAGTGCTAAGAATGGAGGAAAGGCTTGCGGGGCACAAGTCATTTTTACCACAAGAAGTGGTACAACAAGACATATGGACTAGGGGTCTTTAGAGAAAACATAGTTCAAAACAACAATCTCCATAAAAATAGTTGCAGTTGACTACTCATCCGAATGAGCGGATGTAGTATATTTCTTAGTCGTAATCTATGGTTCAAAGTAGTAGAGATCAAAACAGAACAAGGACTTTTGTAGGACCTAAACAATCACAATAAATCTCAAGTCCAGAGTTGGTGACTAGCTGAGGGAGGGATGTTACAAGAGGTTTACCACCCAAGTTTGTGTATCAATTTGCATCTTTAAATTACTATGAACTAATGAAACACTAAGAGGTGGATGAAAACACCAATGTTGATGCGTTTGAGGAAACTGAAAAAAATTACCCAAGATCATTTGAATATGCAAAGGCACAGGTCGCTGGATGAAGTACTACAATCATACTCTTATCAAAGGAATCTAGAGTTGGATCAAATAATGCATACAACCAAAATACATGATCATGAATCTGTGGATTTGGAGATGATCAGGTTATTTTCATGGGTCTATGCATTATGTGAGGAAGAAAGAATGTAATCATGGATTGTCCTTTTGTGCCTTTTCACATCAAAAAAACTATTGCTAGGCATGTGGAGTTACAGAATGTGGTAAGAACATTAATAGATCAACCACATGAACAGGAATCAAGAATTCATGTAGTTCAAAACTGATTGAGAAGCATGGAGTTAGGAAGCCAATTGGGACCATAAAGTCAACAAATTTGTTCATTTATTCAAACTAGGAGTAAAGAACCAGAGGGGTATTCACATCCACATACGACATCATAGTGGATACCAATGGGTAATCGCATAATGGAACATTGTCGATCTCGAATTAACACAGTTCCACCAATAGTGTCAGAATGACAATTGTTGAAACCCGGAAACATGTTGGAGTAGGAGTTACTCGATCACTCGATGCATGTATAACAACCATAGGAGTGGAAACAGTTGTTACACCCAACATAAATGTTGTCTAAAGGGAAGTACTACTTGGATTTGTAGCAAAATTAGGTAATGGATCAAGTGGAATCTTAGTAGTAAGGAATTTGAGTCAAAGTTTGACACTACCAGCAACTACTACTGGAGTTGTTAGCATACCTCGAATGGTGTTCACTAATCCGATAACGACTACTCAAATGAACATGACTACAAATTGACCACTAATGAGCTCAATGGTTCCTAGAGGGTGCAGAAGTGCATATGCCATGCATTCAAATGGAGGATACTAAAAACTAATTATTGTAATTGCACCAATTTTTTATCATAAAGATGGCCATAATGCTAGGCCAAACATGGTAGCTCTTAAATATCTTGATTTCAAAAAAAATGTTGATCCAAATGTTCATGTCAAAATGTTCAATTTTGTAATAAAAACAAATGTAGAGACTTCTAAAGAGTATATTGTCAATGTGTGTAGCTATATGCTAAGAGATATGACATTAGAATGGTGCCATAATAACATGTTAGAATTTCCTAACTATACTTTTCTGGAGCTTACACGTGCATTTTGCAAATGTCATCGGAGGACTCAAAATGATGAGCAAATATGCATGGAATTGAAGAACATGAAGCAGGAGGAGACTAAGAGGGTGCATGTTTACTATGAGTGGATTTAGAAGTTGGTTCATGGTTTAAAATTACCAACCATATATAGTTTTTGAACTACTATGTTTAAAGCGAGTTCATAATCATACTTTAGAATTGCAATTGTGGGGATGAAGCGATCAACATTACAACATAAGGAGGCGACAATGTTGTGTGAAGAAGGTACGACTATTACAAAAGCAAGGAGTGTGTTATTAGTACCACATAATATCAAACATGTAATGCTAACAAAAACATAAAGTAATACAAAAAAGATTGAAAAACATTGCACAAATTGTGGGATGACAAATCATAATGTGGAGACATGTAGAAAAAAAAAACATACCATGGTGGCAACCATAGAGATGGCACAACCAATTCAAAAAACACAGAAGACATCCTCATATGCATGTCACATCTATGTTTGAATGGACATAAAATGACGAATTGTCCAAAGTTTGCTGAGATGAAAAAAATGTTTCATGGGAAATCTATGACTGTAACAAAGGTTCAACATATTGTTAAAACACAAATAGTCATTGCAGATGTGAATGTGATGGATGTTAATGTTACCACAAGAAGTAAAATAATTGAAAAACATGTGTTCAAGGATAAAAAACTAAGGAAAGCAAAAGAGTGTTGCCGACTAAAAAAAAAAAAGTGGTTGAAGAAGTCAATGGTGGAGACAATTCAACAAATTCAAAAAACACAAAACTTAGACAAAAGGGCCAACCACATCCATGGAAGGATGGAACATAACCTGGTTAGGTATGCCAAATATGTTGCAACTTTAACCTTGGGTTCACGACCAAAACAAAGGCTTGCAAGAATGCGAAATAAGAGGGAGACCCAGGAGGCACATCTTATATTCCTGGGACTGTAGAGAATGTGAGAGAATGAACCCTCACACTCTCAAGGCAACTCCCACTTGGGGAGTTAGAGTCCCGAAGGACTCCCAAATCTTTAAGGAGCAATTGCAGGGGTCAAAACCCATTGGTTTGAAGAGTTATTTACATCATTGAAAAGATATTGAAACATAGATGTCTAAAATGGGATTGCATCACTCATTTGGACATTTGAAACACAAGTTATGGCCAAAAGAAAGGTCGGGAATCAAATTGGCAATTTGACTCCCGACCACTAAAAGTTAAGAATCGACGTGATTTCCTTGTGTGTAGGTGGCATGCGACATACTGTTGGAAGCTCTAGATGAGGGCTACAACTTTGCTTTAGCCCTCATCTCAATCAAAGGTTTGCACACAAAGTTATGGGGCCCCGAAGCCGCGGGAGTCTTTATTTTGGGAATTTTGGGACTACCATTTGGGAATCTTAAGACAAAATGCCATTTGGATGTGAGCCTTGTGGAGAGGCACAAAGTATACTATAAGGGCGAAGGTGGTGGCTTCCCCCAAGTTTGGGCTATGGTGAGTCTTGTGAGTCCAAATTTGCCCGTGGCTTGTCCTAGCACCAAAAGTGCTCAAATTATGCACTAACCAACTTGTTGCTAGGTTTGTGTAGGTCTGAGTGAGTGACTGAAGTGCTTGTCAATCTTCTTAGTCCCATCCCAGAACTCTAGCACGCCCCTCTACCTTCGAAGTGTTAAGAGCCAGGGAGCGTGCCCCAACTTCTTACTTTTCCACTAGTTTCATCTTAGATTCACATTTGAATCTGTTGAGGAGGTTGGGAGTGCATCAAAAACTACTCTTGTGGACACACAAAAATATCAAGAAATAGTGAATTCACAAGGGAAATTGATCACATTAAAAGAAATTTTTTTAGACATTGGTAAGCATATGCTAAAAACAAGTTATACTTTGAACTTAGGACAATTGCTTAAAATAACTCATGAATTAAAGAGATGTTTTTGGTAGAAATTAAAACCAAAGAAAATTCAGAATGTAAGTAAAACATACACAAAGAAACAAGTTGGTTCTTTAGTGCCAGAAGTAAGGAAAATAGCTATAGCAATAGATAATCATATGGTAGTTATCCAAATACAGATTGGGATGAATACAATAAAAGATGTGTTGTTGGATGGAGGTTCCGGAGCTAATACTATCATAGAATAGTTGAGATTGAAGTTGGGGCTTCCAAAGCCTAAACTTGCACCATATAATTTGAAAATGGTAGATTAAACAACCATAAAATTAATGCGGTTGATATAATTTCTGAAGATATATGTTCATGGCATTCCTTACATAATTACGTTTATTGTACTTTAGAATAGTGTGGTAGATTCCAATTATTCCATGTTGTTGGGGAGACCATGGTTGAGGGATGCTAAAGTGGCACATGATTGGGGCAATAACATTGTTACCATACAAGGGAATGGGACAATTTGAACAATTATAGTTACCAAACATTTGGGAAGTGAAGTAAGAAGACTAAAAATGTTACTATGTTATGATTATCAAAATGGCATCACATATGAAGAAGAAGATATCATTTTTGTCATAGAGTAATAATTGTTTTCCATAGGAACAATCAGTTTACCTAAGACAATTCAATTTATGAAAACCACAAATGTGGGGATCATGGATATAGATGTGAAGATTAGTATTTCAGAATAGGGATTTGAAGTACAGAGTACATCGAAAAAAATACCTAGCAACAACTATGAGCTAGAAGTAGTTCTAGAGGATAAGGTGTATCCAAAAACTTACTACAAAACTCAACCAATGAATGTTATAGTGGATGAAACTCTAGTAAACATCAAAGCACATGGATTGCAAATAACTAGATGGACATTAACTAAAGATCAACGATTGATGAAGCTCAATTTGGTAACTTATGCAAAACCACAAATGGTGAAGTTTAATGCATAGCTCGAAACATGTAAGGTATTGGAAGTGGAGCAACTATTGAAGGAATTCAAAGATGTTTTTGCATGGACATACAAAGATTTGAAAGGAATTCCACTAGAGCTAGCACAACACAAAATTAAATTGGACATTACCATTTTGTCGGCACATCAAGCCAAGTACAAATTAAATCCAAACTATGCTACAGTGGTCAAACAAAATATAGATAAGTTGTTAATAGCTATATTCATTGAATCTGTAGAAGAAGCTACATGGTTGTCACCCATAGTAATAGTACCCAAGAAAATGGCAAGCTGAGAATCTGTATAGATTTCAAAAAATTAAATGCAACCGCAAAAAAAGGTCCATACCCATTACCTTTCACAAATGAAGTGTTGAACACAATAGCAGGGTATGAGGCATATTCCTTAGATGGATATTCAGGATATCATAAAATATCTATAGCTTTAGAAGATAGATACAATACTACATTTGTTATAGATTAGGGGGCTTTTATATGGAAGGTGATGTTGTTTGGAGTTTAAAATGGACCTCCAACATATAAGAGAACCATGACTAAAACATTCAAAGACTATTTGGACAATTTCATGAAGATATTTCTAGATGACTTTGTGATGTATAGTGACATGGAAAGTCATTTGTAGAAGCTCAAACTATGTTTTCAAAAGTGCAGAGAATATGGCATTAATCTAAATATAGACAAAAAATGTGCATTTATGGAATTTTCAAGGATGATCTTGGGTTTTATTGTTTTCAAAGAAGGGAAACTACTAGATCCAAAGAAAATACAAGCAATCGTAAACATGCCACCACCTAAGAATCCCCAACAGATTCAAATATGTAATGGGATGGCATAATTTTACAAATGTTTTATAAAAAAAATTGTTGCAATTATGGCACCTATCACTTAACTAACCATAAAGACAAAGACTTTTCTTTGGATCGAGGAATGTCAGAAGGCCTGGAAATTGATTAAACATAATTATATTGAAACACAAATATTGATATCACAAAACTGGTAGGTGGAATTTCATGTTCATACATATGCGTCCTTATTAACTATGGGGGCTATGTTGTCTCAGAACATAACAAAGAAGAGTGATCAACCAATAATGTATGCTTCTAGGCTTTTGAAAAAAACAGAACAAAATTATAACACAACACAAAAAGAAACTTTAATAATGGTTTTTTCTTTGCACAAGTTTAGACATTATTTGTTGGGCAATAAGTTTGTTTTTTATGTAGATCATATGGCACAGGTCTATTTGGTCAACAAACCACATGTTTGAAGGAGAATAACTAGATGGTTATTATTGTTCCTAGAGTATGACTTCACAGTAGTGTATAAACCATGCAAAACACATGTAGTTACAAATGCATTGTCAAGATTATTGGATAGTACAAAACCCACAAGTGTGCCTAATCAAACCACAGATGCAAGTTTGTTTTATACAAGGCTCAAGTGGCTAAATGATGTAAAAGATTTTTTTTTAAAGGACAGATTAAGGGCACATTGTTGGTACAACATAAGTAGAAATTGGTTAGGAGAATAAAGCCTTTTATATTAAAGAATGGTGAATTGTACAAAATGGGCCAAGATAACAGACTACAACGTTGATGCTTGAAAACAATAGAAGCATAAATGGTGATGAAAAAATTGCATGAAGGACCTTCAGGAGGGCATTTTGTAATGGAAATAACATAGAAGAAGATATTGGATGTTGGATATTGGTGGCCAACTATGTATGGGGACATGCATGATTACTGTAGATCTTGTGATGCATGTCAAAGAACAAGAGGATTGGCAACTCAAAGTTTTGCAAAGCTGGTCACAAGTATTCTAGAGGAACCATTTATGAAATGGGGATTTGATTTTGTGGGGCCAATTAAGCTAGCAGGGAGATATACAGGGAACAAATATATTCTTGTTACCATAAACTATGCTATTAAGTGGGTGGAAACAAGAACATTGAAAACTAATTCAACAATAGTCATAGCAAAAAATTTATATGAGTGCATATTATCCAGGTTTGGATGTCCTTTGACTATAGTCACAGATCAGGGAGTTTGTTTTATTAATGATGCCATCAAGTATTTGACAGATCATTTTTGAATAAAACATGTGAGTTCTACAACTTATTATCCTCAGGGGAATGGGTAGGTTGAGTTTATTAACAAGGTACTTGGGACACTATTGACAAAGTTAGTTAATGAAAATAAAACAAATTGGGATGAGCATTTGTCTACAATGTTATTTTCATACAGAACTACATACAAAGTAGCAACATGGTATACACCATATCAATTAGTGTATGGATTACATCCATTAATACCCATAGAGCACATCATTCTAATTGTTGGTGGAGATGAGAGAGACAATACTCCAGTGAGAGTTTTAACTAGTAGAATTAGACCTCAAGAAGTTGCAAGAAGCTAGAATGCAAGTTGTAGAAACTGTAGGAATTTAGTAGTGGAGTATAGCATTATGGAGTTAACAAAAGAATCTAGAAAAACAATTTAGTTTTGATGATTATGTTTTGTGGTTTCCAAAGGGTAATAAGTCACACCTAAGGAAGTTTACTAGGAAATGGTTTGGATTGTACATAACACAATATGTGTTGCTAAATAACATTATGTTATTGATGACCATTGAAAAGTTTGAAACTAACCCTATGTTGGTCAACGTGAATAAGCTCAAACCTTATAAATATATGGAATCTGAAGCTCCAAAAAAAGAACAACAAATGCTAATATATTGGGGAAAAAATGTAGGTGGAGTTCAAGAGGTGAATTTTGACATAGAGGAGGATGATGACAAATGTGAAATAAAGACCACAAATGAAGAATGATGAAGATATAAAATAGATCACAAATCCAGTGGTGAACATAGTTTTTATTTTCGATCTATAAATGAACAATAATTGTAATAGTGCAAGATTTGGGATGTAATGATTTAAAGATGATATGCCAAGAGTATCGATTAAATTAGCAACAATATTCTCTCGATCATCAAGAATATTCACACAATCCTTATAATTGTAGGCACAGTCAACAAAAAAATCAATATAGTTAGAAGATGTGTTCTCACAGTCAACCAATAAATGGGCATAGTCAACAAAAGGGGTATAGGGCGAACGAAATGGAATCAGTACAAATAATGGAGGGAGATTACGGATGTGGAGTAATCAGAAGATGAAATTTGTGACATTCATTCATAATGATGATGCTAAGTGCTTCCACATGGTTGTACAAAGGAAACATAAACTTGTAGTGATGGGTTGTATTAATTTTGAGGATCATGTGTTAATTAAAAGATAGTGGGTAGATGAAAAAATGAATGTGATAGGCAAGATGTTCAAGGACGTGAAAAAATGAAATAACCGTTGAAAGCAGTTTATGCTTGTTACTGGAAGTTGTGTGTTTTTAAAGTTTTGGAATTCACAACAATATGAGTGTAGAGAGTGTAATTGAAAAATTATAGCAAATAACAAGGGAAAAGGAAGCACATGGGAGTGAACACAAGCAAAGGCAGGAGGAGGAAGAAGAATTATTGAAAAAAAAAAAAGTAGAAAAGGAGTTGAGAAGAATAAAGAAATAAGGAATGTTGAATATTCAACCATTGGTTGTAAGGTTGCTTCACATTCATCATCATTTTTGGAATCTACAGAATGGAAGGCGTATAATGTGAAGATACAATTCACGCATATAATAATTCAAGACATAGATACAACTAAAACATTTACAATTGAGTTTTTGCTCAGAAGTAGATAGCGTTGGCATGCGTGAGAACAGATAGAACCAAAAATTACATTAATAAATTTGGTGTGCATTGAAGAATCAAAGGAAGATGAAGTTAAGGAACATCATCATATGGAGGCATAGATAATGCAAAAGGATGCAAGGGAGGAGAATGTTGTTGCATAGGAAGAACAATTATTCACATAAGCATAGTTGAAAGTACAATAAGCCATAAAGGTGTAGACAATGGCAAAAACACAACAAAGGTTAATGGAGATGGCGTAGCCTAAAGTGGAAGCGGTAGCGAAAAAAATACGCACAATCCTAGACAAAGTTACACTTATGGAGAAAGCTATTAAAATTCTAGATCCTAAGAGTTTCATTGACACGCTCCCAAGTCATGGGGTGAAACCCATTTGAAGGTTTCACAAAGTCAAGTTGCGGAAAGTTGAGACTTGGAGGCACGTTCTCGGCTTCCAACTCTAAAAAGGGGTAGAGGGTTGAGTTGGGAGCCCAGGGATTAGACTAGGAAGAGGGACTAACTTAGCTCGTGTGAATCTGCATCCAAAAAAACCAATCATAAGAGGTTAGTTTAACATTCGGGACACCCTTTGGTGTTGGGATTTGCCATGGGCACTTGGACACACAAGACTCACCACGGCCCGGACTCGGGGGAAGCCACCACCTTCCCCCTTATAGTATTCTCTGCGGCTGGTCGTGGAGGCTACATCCGAATGACACATTTTGTTGGGACTCCCGAAATAGAGTCCCGGGACTTTGGACGGCCACAGCTCCTCGCCCCAAACTCGGATCGGGACGAGTCTTGAACCAAAGTTGTAGCTCTCGTCGAAAGCTTTTCAATGCCGCGTCGCCCTCCCCAAGGCGACGTCGGGAAGAGGTCGATTCCCGACTTTTAGTGGTCGGGAGTCAAACTGCCAGTTTGACTCCCGACCCTTCTTTTGCTCATAACTTGAGCTGCAAATGTCCAATGCGAGGCCATTTTCGATATTTACGTTTCAAGAACTTTCCAATGACACCAATAACACCCCAATGCGAGGTGTTTTGGGCCTTGCTGTCGAGCTCTGAACATTCAGGAGTCCCGACGGACTCCAAACCTCGAACTTTTCCAAGTGTTGGGCTTCACCCCCACACTTGGCCAAAATGGGGTTGCGACATTCATGTGGACATAGAAAAACATAACTATGACAAACATATAGAGCAGATGGAAAACTCGAAGGATATTGCTATGGAAGAAACTTGGGCTTTTAAAGTAGGGCTTGTTCCTTTATTTTTGATGGGGTCAGAAACGCCGATGCCTAATGTAGTGTTGGAATTTTTTAACACATTATTGATCAAGGGCACAAATATTTACTTTGAGCATAAGGATAAAGTGTATGTAATTAGCAAACAATTAATTGTAGATGTTTTTGGAGTGTGTACGAAAGGGTATGTAGAAAACTAAAAAGACAGGTTAATAAATCTGTCATGACCCTAACCTTAGGCTCGTGACCAAGGCAAAAACATGGAAAGGCACAAACTGAAAGTGCAACCCATGAATCACATTTGCACTCTTGGGAGTGTGAGGGAATGAACCCACACATTCCCAAGTGGACTCCCACTTTGGGAGTTAAAAGCCCTATGGAGTTTCAAATTTTCAAAGAAGTAGTTCAAAAGTCAAAACTCATTGGATTAGAGAGTTCTTTATACCATTGGTTTGAAACTTAGATGTCTAAAATGGGCTTGCATGACCCATTTGAATACCTAAAACATAAGTTATGGCCAAAAGAAAGGTTGGGAGTCAAAGTGTCAATTTGATTCTCGACCACTAAATGTCAGGAATTGCCCTGAAATACATGTGTGTAGGTGGCATGTCACTATTATTGGAAAGTTTTCGATGAAGGCTACAACTTTACTTTATACCTCACCTCAATCGAAGGTCTGCACAAGAACTTATGACCTTCCCAAGTGCCGAGAGTCCCAATTTTGGGAATTTTGGGACCCCCAACTTGGGAGTCTCGAGAAAAAATGACATTTGGATGTAACCTTCATGACTAATCACAAAGAATACTATAAGGGAGAAGGTGGTAACTTCCCCCGAGTTCGGGCCGTGGTGAGTCTTGTGAGTTCGTGTATGCCCATAGCTCGTTCGTGCACCAAAAGTGCTCCAACTATGCATTAACCAACTTGTTGTTTGGTTTGTGCAAGTCCGTGTGAATAATTAACCCGCTTGTCACTTGTCCTAATTCCCATCCCAAAGCTCCAGCACGCCCCTCTATCCTTGAAATGTTGTGAGCTAGGGAACGTACCCCAACTCATTCTTCTTCCAATGTCTTCACTTTTGAACTTGCATTCGAATTTTTCAAGGAATGTGGGGGTGCGTCAAAGTCACTAGTATTTTAGGCATTATAAAATTGTAGACTTACACTTACAAGTTTTTATGTAGTTCAATGGAATGCAAAGAGTCAGGTTCTGCCATACTTTTAAAAATATCTTGCCATTGTATTTTTCGTTTATTAGAAGGAGAAGGTACAATATTTTTGTAACAAAAATGTTATTACATTGGTGAAAGTAGAGAAGGGGCAGAAAGTAAATTGGGCACATATTATATTCAATAGTCTATGTAGTGAATTGGATAAGTGGTATAAGTATGTTAAGGAAAATAAAAGGGATAAAAAATATACATGTTAATCTACCTTGGTATTGTTAAAAATCTTTTAATATCTATTTGTGCATCAAAAGGATAATCCACATAAACCATTAGCCAACGTTAAAAGAACTAGGGAGGAGATGTGGACAACACTAGAAAACAGAAAGAAAGTTGCAACAAACTCTCCAAGAAGTGTCTCAAGAGGAAGAACCGAGTTGAAGAAAGAGGAGCTTCAAGTTTAAGAGTGAAGAAGGAACATGAGAGCACATATTTGAAGGCACAAAAAATGATGAAGGATAGAGTGGAACCATTTGTACTACCAATATTGGTCAAGGAAATGCCACCAGTGTTATAGGCAATTAAACAAACCGCAATAATACCATAGATGACATCTCCACAAGAGAAACAGCCGAGGGAGCAGAGGTAGGAGATACCACAAATGACATCACCAAAGGAGAAACAACCAAGGGAGCAAAGTTAGGGAGTTAAAAGAGAACATGACATAAGGTTTCTAGAGGGCGAGGAACATCTACACTTTGAAGGGGATGTATGTGCAAATTAGATGGAAACCACTGCAAGTCCAAAACATATTCAACATTTGCAACAACATTTGCAACAACAACAACAACAGACACAAAAAAGTCTACATGCTACTGAATTATAGACGTAGAGAGTGGCGACACGTCATGCTTTTGAAGAGTTTAGACTAGTAGAACTATAGGTACCACCTAATAGGCCAGAATCTGCAAAAGGATTCCCATTTGAATTTAAACTGGGGAGAAGAATGGTATAGGAGCTGGGATCATATTAAAAGGATTTGGAAATTTTATGACATAGACAAGTCCACCAAAGTCCGTGGAGGAAATAGTTATAGAAGTAATGAAACCAGATAAAGCAGTTGAGTTCTTTTAGACCGTGGCAATTACAAGTCTAAATATGGGGAATTTAACTTTGGAGGTAAACACTCTTATTAACATATTCGTTACGGGAGAGAAGGAGAAGGTAGTGTTACAAGATGAATTGGACAAGGAAAGAGAATTCCAACATAATGTGGAAATCTAGAGGAAAAACAGGGCATAGGCTAAGCAGAAAAATGAAGTACTTATTAATAAATTATAGGATGAGAATGAGGAGCTCAAGTGTAGCACAACACGATTGAAATCATAGGATGAAAAACTCCAAAATTTAAGGCAGAAAGTTGAAATTTGAAATTTTGTAAAAAACATTATTTCTTCATAAGAAACAACAAGAGACTTTGGATAGTCAGGTGAAAGCACTAACTCAAGAAAAGAAGGAGAAGGAGAATGTTTTGAAAAACTTGGAATTGATAAATCTAAAGAATGTATCTTTGTTGCAGTCTGAAAAGCTTAGAAAAAAGATACCAAAGGCAGAAAGAAAGCAGTTAATGGAGGACAAGAAGGAGTATTAGAAAACTCTGTAGCACCTATAAGCATAATTGGAGAGGGCATAGGAATAGAGGAAGAGTTTGGATCCAGCTAGTATTAAGAAAAAACTAGAGGATTATGAATTGGTGTTATAGTACTATACACTAATGAGGATGAAGAAAAAGTTGAAGGACTTTGAGGCAAAATCTAAAGAATGGTGGGAGATTGCAGAGGAATATTTTGTAAAGGAGTTGGAGAAGAATCTGGCTTAGCATAAAGCTAATGAATTTTTTTTGAAGTACAAGTTGGAAACTGATCAAAAAAAATTTCCAATTTTCATTTGTGGTAGTCCAACAAATACAATGGTATCGGGCTAGGATGAAGAAAGATAAGTAGGGCCGAATGGGATAGCTCAGGAGGAGGAAGTTAAGATTGAGGAATCGCAAAACCTTAGAAGTGGAGTAGCTTAAGAGGAGGAGGTACAGCCAAAGATACCATAGGACCTTAGATGAGGGGGTTAGGAAGAAAAAGAACCAAAGGGAATTCATGAATAGGAAAAGGAGGAGGCTATTATAACACCAAAACAAGAGATATTCAAGATACAACATCTGGACATAGAACCATAAACTGAATTAGTGGGGGAGGAGTGGAATTATAGAGCAAAATGTAGATATAGAACCACTAGTTTATGTGTAGATTGGGATTACATCACTCTGGTAGGGGGAAGCAAATGTTTCAAGGATATAGAATACTATCATTTCATTTTTTTCATTTTACAAGGATTTCGAGGATGAAATCCAAAGTACAAAAGGGGTAATGTTAAGGGGGCAAGCTGAGTATGTGATTCGAGATGAACAAGGCAATTACAATAAGGACTAATTAGGGAATTTTATTAATTTGAATTTTGAATTCTTGTTGTTTTGGATCATAATGATGTGACTTGGGATGGTTTGGAAGGGGGAAAATTTTGGAAAACAAAGGAGGAGGAAAACATGATGAGACAAGGAGTTTTTAGAAAAGAATAGGAAGAGCTAGAGGTACTTGTAGTAAAAAACCATAAACGTTATTTTGATATAACACAAATTTTAAGTGTTCTTTTGGGATTTCTTTCAACAAAACTTGGGATTATGTTGTAATTGGGATTGATGTTCTTATTAATATAGAAAAGCATAGACTTCTACAGTGAATTATATGTTCAACTTTTGTGTGAATTTTTTGTATTATTAGATTATGATGAAATGAATTGTACTATTGTTTTTGGAGTTTTTAAAAATTATATATATTACAATGTATTTTGAAATGTAGATTGTGGTTATATGCAGTAACTATGAATCTGATGTGGGAATGAACTACAATGTTAAGTTTGTTGAGACTTAAAATAGAAATAATGAACACATGCTTATGAAATGCAAATATGTTGTTATAGTAATGTGAAATATTTTGTGGGAATTTAAATTTCACTTCTACTAATTGCACAAATAAACAAACTATGAACATTTTTGTCACCAAAAAAAAAAACTTTTAACATGATTTATAGCTCACATTTTATGTCAATGAATGTAGTATAACCAATTATTATCACTAGAAGAAAATTAGGTTTTTGTAACCAATCAATTTGTGACTACTTGCAATTATTTATCATTTGCAACTATCATTGGTTATTTCTTCAATTATTTTTTGCATTTAGTTATGCTTGCAACTATACTACAACTACTTTATGACTAATGTTTTTTTTATTCCTCCATTTGAACAATTTTTAACATGGTTTTCATCCAATAAGACCCAGTTATGCTCCATTTTTTACAAATCTAATCAAATGGGTTGCAAACCTATGTGTATTCAAAGTGTATTTTAAGTAATTATAAGGTGTATGGATTTATACTGATGTATAATATGTATTCTACTCAATAATATATGGGTGGATATTAAAATAAACATGTGTATATGAAAGGTGATGTATAATTTTTTTTTATAGATTTTTTTTTTATAGTCATAAAAGCGATTTTCCTTGGGGAGAAGGGCACTATGTTCCCCCCCATGGCGCAATTTCCCCCAAGGAGAAGGGGACTATGTTCCCCTAACTGGGGAGCAAGTTCTCGAATGTTTGAGTCAAAATTATAGGGGGTAAAATTTGTCCAAATCAAATGTCTTTTATTTAAAATGTTGATTATAACATCATATTATATAACTAAT